>Ga0307512_10000482_pt1 | contig 58637 bp, 52 predicted proteins | sample 14_EM_MG_FD_200267 | JGI IMG/M metagenome (GOLD analysis project Ga0307512, IMG submission 200267) | Populus trichocarpa ectomycorrhiza microbial communities from riparian zone in the Pacific Northwest, United States - 14_EM | ecosystem: Host-associated > Plants > Roots > Unclassified | place... | reverse complement strand
CGTTCTCTTGTATAGCAAGCAGCAGTACGACTTTGAAAGATATTCTGATTCTTGTTCTCTCGATACGCACTTCGAGCTCAGTTCCGCAACATCCATATCACCTGCGCCCGACCCCGCCCGTTACAATTACTGACAACATTGGAGTGGATGTCAGTTAGCTTGAACTATGTAAGCCACACATAAGATAATCTTTAACTTGAATATCTCAGAGGGGCATACTGTGATATAATATATCAACAAGTACTATTCGTTCCAGTTGTTGCAGCTGTGATGACTAGCTGGAGCAGAATGCTATCCGACTGAATATAACACCATGTTATGTGTGAGGATGACCAGATTGCACAATTACCAACTGAATGCTTGTAAATCACACATTAACACCTCTAGGAAGCATTTATGAATGATGCAATTTAGTGTTAAGAGACAATTTTTGAATTTACCAAATTGTATCATTAGTCAGCCAGTATTTTCAAAGGCTACAGTAATACCAAGTAGTCAAGCAGAATGTCAGGAGTGGTGTAGCATACCATTATACAAAATGTACAAAGTAAACACTGGATGGCACATTGAATTGCCTGGAAGTTTGTAGTGAATATGACCAAACTGAAAAAGGCTATTCCACTACTAAACTGCAAAGAATCACTATACTGAATGATACCAGGCAATATAATGATATGCTCCATAGGTATGTAATCTCAGGAGATGATGCAAAGAGTATTCCAACCTCATTGTATGATACTGAGTTCATCATGGAGGTTTACATTACCATCGTTTAAACTACAATGTCCAATATTGACAATACGATTATCATATTCACCATTGACATGTGCTTACAGTGATACAATATCCAGTACAGCATGTTACATATGTCAAACATATTCTATCTACAAACTGATACTTATTCTGAGAATGCCGAAGGCATTTTGTAATCTACCTTCCAATCTTAACAGCTGGAAATTGGTGTAGTTCGTTAAAACTGTTGCTGCTTTGCTGTATATGAAAATACTACCTTCCAATACTAAGATACCAGAAAGACTCTACATTAGGATGGCCTATGATACATTGTTCAAAATACCTTGCATTTTATGGGTACTACTACTTCTAACTGGGAGACTGTAGATTGGTGTGAATGTTACCAACTAGGCTGAGTTCTCACAATACTGACTGATATTCTTGACAAATATTGAACCTTGCTTGCAGTTACACAAGAAGCCCTAGTAACAAAGGCAAATTACAAACATCAACTTTATAACATTGAGTGAAACAAGTGCTGTAGGCACAAAATCTGGTATGGGCCATCTCGGTTTATTGTTGCAGACATTAATATGAGTGAAAATAGCTATTACCTGGGCTGTGTGACAAGGCAGAAACTGATTGGCACCAATATGGGAAGTGAACAACAAGGCAACTGGAATTTAATTTAAGTTGTTGACTTGCCTTACCATTCATTTATGTATAAAGTATTCATAATCTACCTTTCCAATGAGCACATCATCCCCAAGTTGCAGAAAACAGCATTGACGACACAACTATGTCAAACCAGGAGTCGCGATGCTGAGTAACAAGCTGAGGCCTTTTTGAGGTAGATAAATAGAAATAAATGTAGCAGTACAATGTTGTGGATCTAGTAGACAGATTGAATGGATGCTGAGAACATGTAGATACTAATGTGTATTTGTATCGGTTCAGAGACAGAGAGCAAGAATGGAATTATGTAGTGACACTTAATGACAACAACTACAAATGGCTTCAACTGCAACACTACTAGCTGATACCAACATGACAGTAATATGTATCCAGTATGAAAGGCAAGAGAATAGCAGGAAGAGAATAAGACTCAATGAGATAAGACAAGATGTATAGAAAGTCCATGGCAGAAAAGAAGGCAGAAATTATTTAACTATCCTGTATTGCAAATGAAGCTCACCTATGTGAACATGTAGAGCTTGAGTGTATTTGCACAGTGAAGGATGTTTTTTGGGCTTTGTTTTCCAGGATGGAAAAATTCTTGGTGGGGAGGTTGAATGTAGAATGTATATAGATGTGACTCAGATAACATGTGCAATTAATATAGAATATACAGCATTCAGGACAAAGTTGAAATACATATATCACACCTACAGACATGGTGAATGATAAAATGGTACCTCGAACTGCACTGGGATACATTTTGCACCCATTGGGCTGAATCAACATCTTGCTGTATGATCATCCGGTGTTTTTTTCCCAATGTCTGTCACCACTTCACTCTCATATTGAGGTATTTGCTTTGGTTGCATGATCAAAACAGATTGTAGTGACTGGGTGACTCCAGGAGTATGTAATGGGAGGTGGAGTATAAACATACATGGGTCAATTTCTAGCCAGATCGATAAACTCGGGGGGCATTCAGTGCAGCCATGAGATAAAAATAAATCTCTCACGACGGGCAAAGGTGAAGTACCAGAGTCAATGAAATCGGTTGGTGAGGATGTCTTGGTGCAGGCGAGAATAGTGGAAACTCATGGGACTGTCACGAAACCCATTTGGACATTCCAAACTGTCTCAAGGAATGTCTGGCTTCATATTGATATTCATTCATTCTGGAACCGGCAGGTATCGAATTTAAACTGCATAGATTCAACATGTGCAGGGTAACTCTCCATAGCAAATATGATTCATGGATTACTATTTATTATCACTTCTACATCATTTTTATACTTGCTATCAGCTTCTTCAACAGTCAAATTTTTACACTACAACTGTCAGAACCCAAAGCAAAAGGCAAGTGTTTTAAAAATAAAATCAGGCACACCAACATAAGAACATTACTAAGACATTAAATGATATCAATAGAACATGATATCAGTATTGTCCACTACATCTCCCACCAAATCAGGGCCAACAGAAGCAGTATTATACAAAACATCTGGAGTACTGAGAAACTGGGGGTATTCCAGAGAGTTGCAGATAGTTCATATCTATTGAATAAGAGAAATTGAATTCAAAAGTCATTGCAATTTATTCTTGGCACCTTACAAACATACATTGCAATGTTAGCTAGTGGTTGATCAAAATGCAGTTACAGAGGCAAGATTAAATATTACCATGAAAAAGTGAAGCCACCACCACTGAAAGAGAACTGTAAGTTTGGGAGTACTCAAAGGTTAGGAGGTGTTTACAGAAGGTGATGGAGGAGTATGAAAAGAAATAGATGTTAGCAAATTGAGGCCAACCATGGCCGGTGTGGATTGAGGAACACCTATACCAGGGGTCAAGTACTCATATTTGTAGAGTTGTGCTGAAAGTTGGTGGGGGGTACAGAGTGCTGAATCACAATAACAGTGCCAATCTAGCTAAAGGATTGCCAATGGGAATTTTGAACAGCCTATCCCTCCAGACAAGTACCTAAAAGGGGGGTAAGGATTGTGGAATACAATAATTGAGTAACAATCCAGACTGATGAGCTCCAACAGAGATTGAAGAGCCATCATCCTAACAGATTAGCACTGAAAAGGTACCAATTAAACATGGAATAAACCAGATGAGTACTGGGCTGAGGAGCACCAATGAGAATTCAGGAGTACCTATACTAGCAGACTTGGGCTGAAATAGGGCTATAACGTGGTCCACAGTTGTGTGTAAGATGAGAGTAGTGGCTTCCACAGTAAGATTTATTACTGTTGAAAGGCAAAATTTGACCGGACATTCACCTTGAGAAAACATAGCTATTGCCTTCTTTCAAGTGCCATATTCAAAGACAGCACACAATAAATGACTGTGGCCATGAGCACTAATGTCAGCCAAGTGAGAATTTGAAAAGATGGAGATGTAGTGGGCTGGTGCCCCAAGTAATTGGCAGTGAAGAACAATTCATGGTCAATGAAATCCAGAACTGCCACCCAGGTGAACAATAACTTTATATTGTATGTCACATTGAGAAGCTGAGCATTGTGATAACAAAGAAAGTCAACATGGATTTGAAGCTCTGTCGTATAGTCTGAATACAACCTGTATCTCCCAGCAACTATTCAAAGTGCTCGTTTCACCAATTGCTTTCAAATGGTACTCCTCTTTAGCTTTATCTATGGATATATTGTTGTTGTTGTTGTTTAATCATACTGTATTCACTCTAATGAGAGTATAACAGGACCATGAAAACCCCCTCTGCCTCCGGACGAGCTGGCCAGCTGGCGGAGCTCCCCTCTGGATATATTGGAGCATAGTCAATAATATAAGTCTTGCAAAGGAGTAAGAAATCGAATTCCAGACTCACAGGTCCTTGGGTTTGAAGATTTATATTGAAAGATAGACCACAATTCAGTTGACACACCAATAGTATTCTTACAGGAGAACCTGCCAGTGTGTACTGGTCATTCCGAGCTCGATTTGTTAGTGTCCAAGCATTTTCATACATAGAGCACATTTCATTTGAGAATATTGATCAATGAGTCATGGTGAATACAATTGCTTCCAGAAACTATTATGCAACATCAAAAGAAGCCGATTTGTATTGGAGAATGTTATGGGCTTCACATCATTGGTCAAGACACATTTTCATCTTCCCTAGACTTGTGTAGCTGGACCAGTTGGATGGGTATGCAGTTAGACTTGAAATATTTATTTAGGATTGACTTTTGGAGTTCAGGAATTGGGATACAGAGGGTGCGCAATGTCACTATTGGCATGGCTTCGTGTCCTTTGAAGTGGAAAACATTTATTGCAAAAATTCTTCCCCTGGTGCACTACACCTTAATGAATGATGACCTGTTGATAATTCACATCATCATCCTCGATGACATATAACAAGATGGAATCTCCAGAGTGTCCCCATTGATCATCAAGAATTTCCAACACGGTATCCTCCTCTGCTGCATTGATGGAATTGGTAACATCTGAGGCCTGTAACACAATATGCAAATTCATCGTTATATGTGAAATATATGATGCACAATGCACATTGACTGCTTCATTGAATATATGTGCAAGTGCTCTCTCAAGGTGTGCTTCTTGACTCTTCTGTCGATACTGATTCCTCACTTAGCTGGGCGAAGGTTCCTTGTTTAAGAAATGAACACAAAGTTGCAGAATTTGGGGGATTGTATACAAGGGTCAATACAAGATGAAGTGAAATAGAATAATGGGAAAAATGGTGTAAGAAGTTGCATAAGGCCAAGGAGGAGGCAAATCAAGGCACACATTCAAAGAGTTAAGGACAGATAATTTCTATTGTTTATATGTATATGAATGATGGCTGTTCAGCATGATTTCAGATGTATCTGGTACACCAGCATGAGTGTTTTCCAAATGCATATAATACAACATTAGTACTTCAATCAACAACACTATTAATGCAAGAAATGGAGGTTGGTTGAGGTTAATGCAGTTGGAACTGAACCTGATGCACCTGACACACTCGTTAAATTCAGAAGTGTTTACTATTTATTATCCCCTCATGATTGCCACATGGAGAACTGAGAATATGAATTATTTCAAGTACCCCTGCATATGACTCCTCCACAGCATGTAATAATGCCTGTAGTTTGAGCATTTGTGGTGACCATGTGGTATAGAAATTGTAGAGTGTTGAGAATTTGCGAAGTTCCATAGATTTGACACTTTGTTAATGTGGATGGTTGAGTAAGGAGGGTTCAAATGGAGGTTGGTATTGATAATGGACAACTAGAAATTTCCGTAAATGGTATATGCATTGAAAGGACACACTGTTCTTATGATATTCTGTTGTAATAGGATTCTGAAGCTATGTTGGAGGTCAGTAAGGCAATATCATAGGCATATCTACTCTTCTCTGAATTCATCTGAGTTATGTCTGCACATTATCATTATAACAATATTGCAGTCTGCATATCCAGTTGAAGTTGGGTATACAAAGTTGAGAAACAATGTAGAAGAGTAGTATGGTATGATGATAATTCATGGGTAATCTGCTTGGGTCAAATTCCTGTCAATTCCAAGATTGGATCATAATTGCTTATGTACATTCTGGTTTTGTAACTGATATCTCATAACCACACCTCATTACATTTCAAATTCATTGTATCTTTCACAACAATCCAGTTAAATAATAATAACTGCTAGAGTTAAAGGTATATATAGGATGATATTCAGGTATGCTGAGATATCATTTTACAGCAGTGAGACAAATGATTGGATTTACTTCTTGGAAATTGAAATGCACCAAGGCTTCACATGATATGCAGAACACAATGCGATGGTAGGGATTATAGGTTTGATTAACTGTGCAAGTGGATTGTATTCCCTGAAGCAGTATTTTGTGCACTTAAGTTTTGATCACAATTTTATGTACATTCAATCTTTGGATTTGCAAGTTCACAGAAACCTGATAAGTCAGGTTATGATTGCTTATCAATTTACAGAATGTTACCATTACCACATCGGCAAAATGTAATTTTGTCACTAGGAGTGTTTCAGAGTTGTCAGACCAGAATCCCAGGGTGGTCAAATTCCAGAGCTCACCGGGCTGATGCAGTGGCCTTCACAAGCAGATCAGTGTGCTGGCAAAAACTCGGCAAGGGCATGTGGGATCTGGTGTCAACCAGGGGAGCATCTGGGAGCACCAGCGACACACCTGGGAGCTCCAATGAGAAGCCTGGGAGTGGTGGTGACAATCTCGGGAGCACATGGGAATACAGCCAGCATGCCTGGGAGCATCCCGAATTGCTGTAGTGCAGTCTAGGAAAAACTTCATCTTCCTTGGGAATGATGATGGTGCACCTGGAAATTTCAGCCAGTACTTACAGTTCTACCATTTTTAAAACTCATGAATTTGGTTAGTACCCTCATCTATATATCTAAGTATCTATGTATCAATATAGCTATCAATTAGCATACACTAAATCTGGACAGGCTACAGGCTGTTGGCTGAGAGCGAACAGAGGTGTGCTGAAACATAACAATGGAGTGAACTTAGAGACGGTGGAATGCAGTTTAAGGCAATGATCGAGCAAGTTTGGAGATGGACACGGTTGTCATTATTGAGTAAGGTTGGAGATACACTTGGAGGCCATTATCGAGCGACTTTGGAGATACACTTGGAGGTGTTGATTGGGCGAGCTTCGTGACCAGATTCAAGCAAGTTTGGAGATGGACTTCAAAGCTGTGAAAGATAGTATTAGCAATGGTTCCGGACCGTCACTTCAGGTTCTGGTCCGGGTCCAAACCGAACCGTTGCCAAATTGCCGATCCGGGATGTCTATAAACCCGAACCGTCGACACAGGTACGGTTCAATGGTTAACCGCCAACCCATCTGAATTGGGCGGGTTGTCGGCGGGTCGCCCAGCAGGTCCATCCATAGATTCAATTAAGGCTCTTGTTTTTGGAGTGTGTTAATAGTATCTTATCAAAATCGCGTTTTGAACAACCAAGGATATGGTTTATGCATGCATTGCAGATTGCAATCTCGATTGATTTGGAATCTGTGTTTTAGCTTTGTTCAATTGTATTGTTGCCTATAAGGGCGGTCAATAATTCCGTTATGAACGTGAAGATCAGCGCAATACCTTGATTACCATATATGCTACAACTAAAACTGTTGATGGTCCGTTGACGCTCATTTTCAGGATTCGGCAGGGAGCATGTCGCTGTTGTTTTTGCCAGTAAAGGCTGCCAATATTTGATGCATGGATGTCTGCAACCAATCGGAACATAAATTACCCAAGAAGCGAAGCTAAAAATGGTTGACACTCCATTGATGCTCATTCTCAGGATGCGGCAGCGAGCATGTCGCTGTTGTTTCTCTCAGTAAAGGCAGCCAATATCTGATGAATGGAAGTCTGCAACCAATCGGAACATGAATTATCCAACATGCGAAGCTATCAATCGTTGATGCTCCGTTGACCCTCATTCTCAGAAAGGGGCGGTGACAGTGTTGCTGTCTCTTTTGCCGATAAACGCTGCCAATACATCGGTCATGCATAACAGCGACCAAATCACTCTGTAACTACGGTACTTACAAACACGACAAATCGTTGATGCACCGTTGACACTCATTCTCAGAATGGGGCGGGGAAGGTGTTACTGTCTTTTTTGCCAATAAAAGCTGGCAATACATCGGTTATGCATAACAGCGACCAAATCACTGTGTAATTACTGTACTTACAAAACCACAAATCGTTGACACTCCGGTGACGCTCATTCTCAGAATGGGACAGTGACTGTGTCGCTGTCTGTTTTGCCTATAAAGACTGCCAATACATTGGGTATGCATAACAGCAACCAAATCACTGTGTAACTACCATACTTACAAAACTACAAATTATTGACTCTCTGTTGACGCTCATTCTCAGAATGGGGCGGTGACCAAATTGCTGGTTCTTTGCCTATACAAGCTGGCGATACATCAGGTATGCATAACAGCAACCAAATCACTGTGTAATTACGATACTTACAAAACCACAAATTGTTGTCGCACCTTTGACGCTCATTCTCAGAATGGGACGATGACCGTGATGCTGTCTCTTTTGCCTATAAAGACTGCAATTCCATCGGTTATGCATAACAGCGACCAAATTACTGTGTAAATACTAAACTTGCAGAACCATAAATCGTTGACACTCCGTTGACACTCATTCTCAGAATGGGGCGGTGACCATGTTGCTGTCTCTTTTGCCTATAAAAGCACCCAATACATCGGTTATGCATAACAGCGACCAAATCACTATGTAATTACCATGCTTACAAAACCACAAATTGTTGACGCTTCACTGATCCTAATTTTAATGTAGTGTCCATTGAACATCTGCTGCCATCGATAATAGTTTTTATTATGTTTTGGACTTCTTCGTATTATTTCTCACCGATTGAGACTTGGCCCTCTGGCAAAGCCGATTGCAGTAACATTCTTGCACTGTTCGCTCTCACACCACTAAAATTTATGTATCTTGTCAAAAGGTTCATTGCGCCTGCTATCCATCTGTATGTCAACCGGTATTCACAAGCTACTGCTCACCATTAGCCCATTATATATCTCTAACTAACACTCTGGGTCAAGATACATGAAGAAGCTGGTGAACCATCGACACTTCTGTCCTACTAATTCTTCCCTCCCTTATTCCTCCTCGTTTCAATTGCATTGACCGTCATCAATACCTTTTCAGCCTGTCTCTTTGAGTTCAGTGTAGGCCGAATTGATCTAGTAACATTTGGTGGGGCGGTCACATCCCGCTTCTCTGGGCAGTCCGGATCCTCGATGAAATTGTCTTGCTCCATATCAGATTCAACGTCCGCCGCACAATCGTCTTCGCTGTCATTTGCATCATCTATGTCCCCATTCCAATTAAGCCAATCTTCAGTGTCCCAAATGCTTTCAGGTGTGACAACCTCATCACTTTCGACTGGATGATGGTTGATTCTTTGGATTTGACGGACATTTCATACTTGAGTTCGTCCTCCAGGGAGGTCATTTGCTGGCAAAGGTGGTGGCTAAGGAGATCTTGCTGACAATGTGAATGCAGCCGCACCATCAGGTTGAAAGAGTGACGATGATGCTTTGACAATCTCTTCCGTGTCCGAAATGTATCCCACGGGGTCATCTGCCCGTTTTGAGCGTGTGATTCCTTCTGGGCAGCATGTAGGTTTTGGCTGCCCTGCCACATCACCAAAAAGTCGTGAACCTTGGCCATTCTGTGCAATTTCCTTTCTTCCGCATCTTTCTTTATTTGCGTGTCGTTTTTTGTGTTTATTGTATTCAATTGTGGGTCAGCGCCTGCCAAAATCTAGTAATTGGCTCGAGAAAACTGCCTTACAACGCCTTTTTCGTGCAGGGTCTCGCATGTGGTTTTCAACTGCCTACAGCCGATAACATCTTGGCCAAAAGAAAGACTGGCCTCCACTCTGACACCATGTGGTATGATAGAGATGATGTCGCACGCCTCATTGGAAAGATCAGCGTACTTTGAGTGCGTTTCTTTCTGTTGACGCCACCAGTCGGTTATGTCCGGTGACCAAGATGCACTGCTAATCTCCATTTGGTCGGAGAGGTAATCATTGAGATTTGGATTAATTTGCCCCCAGTTCTTTGGTGCCTCAGGCGGTGAATACAAGTAGAACCTGGGGCCGGTAAATAGACGTGATGTATGATCGCTTTGTCTGGGTGTCGTCTCAGTCACATTGTTAGGCGTTATATACTCTTCATGATTGCTTGACAAAGCATATGGATCAAGGGATTATTGACAGAATCCTAAAGCCGTTGGAGAGGGGATGCGATAGCTGTTTGGTCAGCGTTCGTGCATATTGACCAGCACATGTCGATGTTTGGCACAATGTTCATTGTGCACGTACTTCAGAAAGGCCTCTTGGTATTGGGTAGTATAGGATGTCTCGTCCTCAGGATTAGTATCGATTCCCTTGTCCCACTTGCTATACGATCTCAAGTTCCAAAAAGGATCGAGGATATGTGCAGAAATGAGCAGCATGCCCGTCATTGGTTTCACTTCAGCGTAGTATTTGGACAGCTTCTGTGCAGCTAACTTCACAGCGAAGAACAAATCTTGCATCCATGGAGTATTCTGCTTTGCGAACGCTCCCATCACACCATCCATGTGATCGAACATGTTGTTGTACACTGTGACAAAGTGATACAATGTGACTGTATGCCTCTTTCACATCCACAGGGTCCAATATCGAAATGGCCTCATTACTTCCATGACATACTTCACAATGGTCCACTCATTTTGAGTTGGGAAAAGTGGCCAGTAATCAGTGTATTTTGGATATTGGAGCCACTCGTGTGTGAATTCCCGTAATTGGTCAGCGTGCTCGAGCAACTCCAGCATTGAATTCCACCGTGGCTTCACATTCATAATTGGTAGTGACTCGATGCAAACTTGTGCTTTTTGACAGTCAATGAACTCATTTCGACCAGCAGGTGTAAACGTAATCAATACAGCAAGCATTCTCTGCTATATGAAGGTCAATTTCAGGACTTCCAAAATATCATGAAATACGCACCTTCTCAATTATCTTGGCTGAACCAGGTTTCACGGCTGACACCTTATTGATTCTAGCGTTGCCCTCTTTTCGAAGTCTTTGACTCTTCCCAATGTCTATGTTCTCATTCTCTTCACATTGGGGATTGCGCTCAGGGGCTTCCCAAGACTTGGTGCGGCCTGTTACACCGAGACTGCTCATGAATGCCCCTAAACCCAGCTGTATGACATGCACGCGCATGGCATGCTGTTCCTCAAAGCAGGCCACTGGATTGCAGAGGCCTGGAGTGTTGATTGCAACTCGCATGTCATTGAGTAATTTGAGGGAGCATTATCAGTCGTAATACCAATCAAATGGCCGTCGGGAAGCTCAAAACGATCAAGAAAGTCCTTCAATTGTACGGCTAGCCTTGCTCCAGTAGGTTGGCCCTTGACCAATTATCCTTAATTGGCTTTCGAAACAGGAAAAAAACAGGCGATCAACCTCATCAAACGCAAGGTGAACTTCACGCAATGCCCATTTTCGATCTATATACTACGCAATGACCGACGTCATGGCTAGTTTGTTCGGAGATGTCCATCTGTCCAAAGATGAACTGACTTCAATAGGTGACGGCAATTGCTTCTCAATGGCATCCACAGTCAGCGCATATTGCCTTTGGCAAATGTTGCTAAGAGTCGTAGCGGACGGCAGCACTAGGTCATCGCGTAATTCCCTATACGATCTTCGCAGCTCCAGATTTGATATAGCGGTCCATGGAATCAGAGCCGAAACAAATCCTAACTTGAGGTAGCGATTGGACGTGTCTTGTTGAAATTCGGTGGGAGCTCAATTGTAGGAGGCTGATGCGATATCGTCAGTAGCATTTTTGCCCATAAAGGTATTCGATGAGTTGATTATGCGTCAACGCCTTTCCGTAGCTCTCAGATTGTCCAAGATGGAAGACCAAAAATTGTTGACTTTCAGTTGACACTCAGTTTTAGGAGGTGGTAGCAATATTGTCAGTAGCATTTTTGCCTATACAGGCGGCCGATGCATCGATGATGGGTTAATGTTGAAGCAAAGCGCATTGAGTGTCCATGATGCATAACCAAAAACCATGGACGCTGCGTTGACGCTCATTGTCAGGAGGTGGTAGCGGTATCATTGCTGCGACTTTTTCCCATCATTGGGCGAGACCTTCGATCATGGCTTGATATCGTCGCAAAAAAGGTTGATTATCCGACATGCAAGAACACAAATCGTTGACGCTCTGTTGTCACCCATTTTTAACAGATAGTAGCAATGTCGACGCTACCATCTTTGGCCTTATTGCGGGCTAATACTTAGATTATGTGTTACAGCGACCATGTCTTCTGTTTGATTATCAGACTCACCAAGACCAGCAATCGTTGATGCATCATTGACGCTCATGTCCAGGAATGGTCAACGAGCACGTCACTATCCATTTTGCCTATAATAACCGCCCATACAATCACTTTGGAAGGATGTGACTATGCAGCCGTTTGAGTGCCGAAAATGTAAAACTAATCATCGTTGAAGCTCCGTTGATGCTCAACTTAATCACATACTGACAGACAGTGGGTGCTCAACAATTGAATGTCAAAATGCATATAGTTGTCATTGGCAGCCAATGAATCGTCTCTATGTATAAACATTTGCATCCAAATGCTTCCAAGCCTCTCAATTTCTGATCCACCACTAGACAAATCATCTGAGTCATAAATGGCGTTGGCCCATCACATTCCAGCGCTTTTGGCCGGCATTCAACCGCATATATATCTGTACTCTAGTTTTTGATATATTCATCCCTAATTCGTCACCTATCCTCATCCAGCTCATTCTCCGCGATTTCCGTCATCTACCATAAGCAATTTTCAACATCTCGACTATTAGCACCAGGTCTGTGCAGCGAGTTATGCAGTTGGATCCATCATCATATAAAGCTTCACGGTCATCAGTCATTCAGCTTCGTATTGCGCTTTGACCACTGTATCTATGACTTGTATGACATCACTGACTAATATTTTGTTATTGAGTTTTGTCTGTAATTTAGTTGAAATTGTCTCACTTATTAGTGATGGGCAGGACGATATCACGGTCATTGGGTGGCAGTCAACGAGATTTAATGTCTAGAACATTGGCATGGCTTATCGGACCCTTGCACATGCATAGATGAATTATCATGTATCACAATTTGGTCACTGAAATCAAGTACAACCTTAAATGTAGCAAAATAGGTACAGGTATTGCATTTCAAATTGATACATCGTCAGAAATGCCAATTTGCCTATTCATTCCTGTGGCTACGCAGCAGCCTTCACCATGTCCTCATCAGAATCCGAGTTCTGTATGGGAATTAGTTTTGGACTAGATATGCTGGGGTTAAAGCTTACAGGTTCAACAGGTCTCGATGGCTGAATCAGTGATCAATTGGGCATTGCGGCGAGCAGGAGTGATAGAATGCATTTGTGTGTCTGCGGTTTCCGCGAACTTAGCCTCATCGACTACTCCCTGGTCAAGAACTCACTTGCGGCATTTGCAATATTCCGGGGATGCTATCAAGAGTCTCCAGTGGCTTGCAAGATATCTTCGGCACTGATGACGCCGCATCATCTGCCGTTTCATGTTGAACGACAGCCAGAACCTTCAAATCAGTCGTCCCGTACTCCTTATCCCTCTCAGGGAAGTAGTCGGCCGCATCTCCTGAGCTTGGATGGGTCAATTTGTCAAGCTTCGTCTGCTTCTCCCGAAAACGCTCCATGCGATGCTGTACCGTTTTACAGAATGTGCCCATCACCCAGCCGGTTTCGTCATCTTCGCTAAGCTTGCCCCCTGCCGCATCTTCTTCATCATCATCCTCGTCTTCCCCATCATTCCCATTGTCGGAACTTGCAAGATCGCTCAGACTATCTCGGATGGTGTTCAACATCTCCTGAAATGTTGTTTCAGGCTTGGTGGTTGTCAATTCCGCCTTTTCAGCATTTCTCATATCATCCTGTTCCTGGTCAATTGCTGTCTCTGCATCTTCAACTCACTTTGTTGCCACAGTGGTCTCTATTTCCGCATAATCCTCGATCCATTTTTCCTTCTCGTCATTGGTTATGAGGTGAGTTTCTTGACTTTTCCTCACCACAAGCTTCTTTTTGGATCGCAAGCTATACAACTCTCGAAGGGCTCGGACCTATTCTGCTTCCAACCGGCATTTGCCCTGATTGGTGTGATGATGTCGTCGTGTGGAGCACATTGTCGATTTGCCGTATTTGCCTGCCGGTAGTGGTGAAAGGTTCATTTTCGGAACATTGAACATTGTATTTTGCTTTGGCTTTGTTGATGGAGGAGATGTTGGATGTTGCAAGATATGGACCACGTAGAGGCAAGTGGCGTCATTTATGTCAAGTTTAATTCTCTTAATCGACCTGAACGAAGCAATATCTGGGTTTTGACCGTCACTACATTGGGAATAACAATGCTAACCGTACATCATGACATGATGTTCAGCGTCTGTACCATGTGAGATCCCAGGGATTTCTTGAGGCAAATATCAGCAGAGGTCCTTTCCAACAAAGAATGTGCCGTTTGTATCACACAAACACGAGATTTCGACTGTCGTTCATTGTGATTCTTCCCTGTAACCAAACACACAATATAGCACAGACTTGGTGCAAATCGCAGGACGGTTGGCAACCCGTGCAACCGGCAGCTATACGCAACAGGATTCAACTAGTGCAGAACATTCAAGTTGGCTGTTTCGTATGCTATTTTGACTTGAAGCTAGCTAGATATTCCTCAGGACTTCCAACTTCATTTCGTTATCTTCTTCATCAGGACTTCCCACTTCGTTTCGTTATCATCATCTCTTCACTTCCACAGCAGCAAATCATGGCTCCACAAACGCCTCCGCAAGGTGAGGGTGGAACTGAATCGAGCAGAACAATGGGCGCTTCGTCCAATACGCCACCCGCTGAGACCCAACTACAATGGAGTCACCACTTAGTTCACCACGACGCTGCAAATGCAGCCACCGAGAACATGAGCCTGGACTCAGAGTGAAAAATTGTCTTTAAAACTGGAATCAGCAAGAATGAAAAGCAGCATGCGATCCTATGTAAGTGTCGTCATATCGAGGTACACCGCCGTCATTTAATGATGTAAGATACAGCTGTGGTACGTAGAGTGCTACATGTCCAATTTACCGCCACCCGTAATGGGAAACCAACATGTTCGACCAAGGCATTTGTCTGCACCATCCGCGATATCGAACATCATGATGCTCTCAGCTCTGGGATTTTCGCAGACGCATTTAGTCATAAGAATCCCTGAGAGTGGACCAAACAGGCTTTAACCACGTTACAGGATGCTACGGAACCATATATGGTTGAGGTAATGGCTGAATCTAATATGTAGATTCAGCAACTAATTTCCTTGTTGGTTTTCAACATGTCTGCAACTATGGCAAGGCAAGGAGGTCGGGTACAGCTAGAATAGTCTGACATGCGCCTGGCTTTGAATATGGCCAAAATGGCCAAAGGTGGGTTTTCGTGTGCCGCAATAGGGGAAACGCAATTATTAATCAAGAGACCTTGGGCCAAAGTCCGAGAAGAGAAGAAGTGGGGAGTTGATTCCCCTGGGCATAGAAATGTGCTGGCTGCGATGGAAAGACACCTGGCTATGCTTCGGGAAAATCAGACGGACGGCTGCCTTCCTTGCCAACATGGCATAGCACAGAATCCCCTGACACGTTGGAGACGCAAAGGCATGGGTGCACCTCCCCCAGAGCGACTCAGACAGCCAACACCAGAACCGACGCCACATCCACCCCAAACGCCACTTGTTCCACCCGGTAACGATGAGGCAAGTTATTTATCAGAAATCAAGGGTGTGCCACCCGGATACGTGTATGTACATACTCCTCTTCCCAGTGCTCAATTTTCCGATCATGATGCATATGCCAAGGATTGCAAGTGTGATAAAGATTTTGATCCAGATTTGCTGACTGTTGAAGAAATATCCACTGGTTAGTACAATATCTGCTGCATGGTAATGCAGCTGACATCCATTTTGTGGACAACAGCAGCCAATGGAGCGAACCTGACAGTGAAGATGAGCATTGATCGAATGAAACAAGATTGTTGAGTGTATTATTATCTACAATTAGCGGACACTTTGAAGTATATTTTAAAGGATATATTTATATGTATTATTAAAGAACAATGTTTTGATGAAGGAGAAAGTATATGAAGACAGTACAAAGGCTGCCAAAACACCATCAATGATATATTACGCAAAAATCAATGATAACATATTATGGATTCGCCCATGGCAAAATGAGCATCGACAGAGCGTCAACGATTGTTGGTCTTGCATCATTGGTAATCTGTTTGGCAATCGGCTGAGACCATTCATAAATGTAGTATTGTTGCATTTATAGGCAAAAGAGCGAGCCTCACACTCCCTGCCCCATTTTGAAATTGACCGTCAATGGAGCGTCAACAATTTTTGGTCTGGTAAGTCGGATTACTCCAAAGCGATATAGTCGTTCATATATATTATGAAACTATGGGCCGCCTTTATAGGGAAAAAGGATAGCGACAGGCTCCGTGCCCCTTCATGAAAATGGGCATAAATAGAGTGTCAACTATTTTTGGCCTTTCATCATTCATAATCAAAGCCCAATGCATCCGTAATAGTGTATATACGCTGTTGTGACAGGTTTTCTCGGCCAAACCGGTCTCGAACTCTTTGTTGCATCCTTGTAAATGAAATGAGTTGTTACTGTCCGGGAGGCTGTCGTGGGAATGTCCCTTGCTTATCTGCCTAGAGAAGCTGCTAATTCCTCCTTAATAGAGGTTTGGAATCATTCGCCACTTATATTTCCCAAGATGTGAGACCTTAAATCATTGACGCTCATATGCCGCGCATTTCCACGATGGGGCAGGGAGCGTGTCGCATCTGCTTCTGCCTTCAAAGGAGGCCAATACATCAGTTATGACTAGCTGCAACCAATGCCCACTATGATCACCCAGGATGCAAGACCTAAAATTGTTGCCGCTCTGTTGACGCTTATTTTCAGGGTGGGGCAGGGAGTGTTTGACTCCATATCTTGAGCACAAAGGCGGCCAGTTCATCCAAAAAGAACATCGATGTACCATCGTTCATATTTTATGATTGACAGTAATCTATCCAAATGCGACCATGAATAGAACAACCCGAAATCCAACCCCAAGTTAGAATCCAACGGGTCTAGCCAAACCCGGCAAAACCCGTTGGTTGATGGGTACGGAGCCGGGTTTGGACCGCCAAGAAGTAGGGGTCTGGTGTTTGGACGCTTCTGGAACCGAACCAAAATGTTTATCCCATCCAACCCGGGCCCGCTTGGGGGTTACCCGGACCCGTTGGTAACACTACTGACAGTGTGAGCTGAGCAAGGCACTCTGATGTCGTGAAGGAGCGAATGTGGAGTTTCACTTAGAGGCCATGATTGAGCAAGATTGCAGGAGGACATGAAGGTGGTTGATCTGGAGGGAGTCAATCGGAGGAGCCTCATGCGCTGAGACTGTCTTCATCTGTTCGTTCACTTGTAACTGTGCAAATGTGATGGTGGTCAGGTGATAGTATGTTTAAGCTATCATACCGACCTGGCTGGTGGCGGTCGATCTTGAACAGAGTCATGCCGCAAGCTGCAGTATCTGTCAGGGGTCTACCCATAATTACGAAAATGAAGGGAAGACGGACAATCTTGGACAGATGCTGCACTCGGAGGATCCTGAACAACCTCCTAACACATGATTATGGAAGGGAGAGATAGCTAGGGCAGACTTAACTTTGAGTTATAGCAATCATGATAGAGTTCTGGATGAGACAGAAAGATGGGGGATGAAAATGGGAATGATATGGAGGATATGAGTGGCTATGTGAATTATGGGGTACAACCTGCATGGTTGGGTTTAGAAATCCTTGTATCTGTGTTCTAACCTGCCAGATTGGAAGTCATACCTGCCATACCAAGAATAGTATAATGACTCACACAGGACTTCTCTTAAGTCCCAGTTTCCCACGATGATTTCTTCCCCAAATCCTCTCATTGCTCTCTTTCCCATCCTAAACTCTACGATCACTGTACGATTCCAAAGTTAAGTCATCCCTCTAGATTCCCTCCTGACCTGTTCATCAGGTACCACCGCGTACAGCATACACCCCGTACTGCATACACCAAGTAGAACATGAATCGAGTACTGAATACACTGAGTACTGCATCATCCGATCATCAACTGTCTCCCACTCCCAGCCAGTCTCTCATCTGTCATTTGTCATTTGTCATCTCTCATCTCAGCTCTCATCTCTCATCTCTCATATCCGGGCAGATGTTATTGAGCTCATCTGTCTACATTCCCAAGATTACAATATAGCCAATGGATAGAGTCCCAGCTCCCGGTACCCCTCCCTACCAATCTGCAGTCACTTGATCAACCAATTCCTAGTTGTCCTCAAATCTCATTCGATTGTAGCCTCCAAGTCCGTCTCCAATCTCGCTTGGTGATGGTCTTCCTGTTCCCATGATCATAGCCTCCAAGTGCGTCTGTAACATGGGAGGAATCGATTCCAAGATACCCTCAACGAGAAATATCCCTTCTAAGTATCCCTCTAGCTTGTCTCACTATCGGACTTGATATTGGACTTATACAAGGACAAATAGCAGGTTCACTTGGAAGTTTCTCTCCGTTGCAGAAAGTAATCAGAATAGAACAAATGTGGAATAGCTTTCCAATCTGAATACATTTTTGAAGTTTGTTCTCACTTGTGAGATAGTTGCCTTCAATACCAGTGGAGAATCGAGAGGTCATTATACCTCTTCCTTCTGCGCACTAACTGCTTCATCTAACTATGCTTTTCTCTAAATAAATGCTCACTATCTTCACATCTTCCAATCCCATTGCTCTGAGAACCAGGTGGCCTGAACGTCCTCTGAGCGAATGGTCTCCCTTCAATCCTCCAGTCTTTCCGAACCAACAGTATGCTTCTGAATCACATCTCCAGACTGATTGGAATTCATCAGACTATTGTCTTCCGGACCATCTACTTCTTGGTAACATGCAATAGCCTTACTTCGTATCATACTCAATTGTCTTTGATCCTACTGGCCATAGCTGATGCCAATTGAGACTTACCTCATATTGAGATGACGATGCCTGGCGTCATATTTGATCTTTGTCTGTAGAGAATATAGTGATGTGTGTTTGCATTGTATTAACACACCATTGCAACTGGGACAACATTTAAGGATGGGTGGTGATGATTTGGCCGAGGGATTTATGCCTGGCAGTTATTGGTGTGGCGATTGTGCTGGCTTGTAATTGATGAACTAAAATCAATTGCCATATGACAGCATCATTGAGTGATCGTTCATGACCCCTGAACTGTGACGAATCACAAATGTGTAAACGCAGCTCCAAACTCATTCGATTATGACAGCCAAGTTGGCATGACCATTCCCTCCAAACTGTACCTCGAAACTCACTCAATCACCGCCTCCATGTTCACACGGTCATTGCCTGCATGTGTATCTCCATACTTACTCAATCATGACCTCCAAGTTCACATGATCATTGCCTCGAAAGCGCATTTCAAAACTCGCTTCATCAAGGTCTCCAAGTGCATCTCTAAGTGCACAAGATGACAGCATCCCAGTTCCACTCTTAGTTCCCTCGATCTATGGGCCAGAGCACATTTCCAAACACATTCCGGGATGGCCTCAACAGGCATCTTTAAGCCCACACGATGACAATGTGGTAAAGCGGCCGAGCGAGATGGCACAGAACCCATTATCAACAGTACACCATACCTATCACGGCATCCACAGGTATTTAAGTTAGAAATGGCACATCTGGCTCGAGGTGAGTAGAGAGAGGGTGAGAGGATATGATAATGTCACTGGCTTTGAGGAACCACAAAAATGCCATGGATATTGACCACTCCGAAAGAGTGCGTGGGAACCAACAGCTGGGAAAGATAAAGTGTGAATTTCATGGTATGATAGGGTGATATCTGTCGACTCAGGGGGCCCCCCAATATTTACAGTCCCTCGCTCAGTCCGTCTTCATTATCCCTGTATCTCTGTACCCCCCCTGCCGGCTTCCCCCAGCCTAAGTGAGTGGCAGTGGTGGTGAGTAACAGATTTTTCTGGCACATATGCCTCCAAGTCCAATTTCGAGTTCTCTCAATAGGTGTCACCAACTGCTCCTCCGACGACTCTTGAGTACTGTCTGCAGCCTGATTGACAGTATGCATATATAGAGAGATGCTTACAGACATAACACATGCTGCATTATGTTGTAGTGAATCATTTGACTGTAACAAAGGCATGTATGATTGATGAACTGCCTTGTGATTATGGAACCCTAAGAACCAATGCTGTGAGAATATGGCATGAAGTGTAGAGTCTCCAGCAGAGCTGCGCAGAGGTCTCAGCACTGTTGCAGTCCCCCGCTGACCTGTACAGACCTCTCAGCTTCTCCCACATCGCACTTTCTTGTAAATGAAATATCACAGCATCCTCAATGCACTTCCATATCTCCAGGTGCTGTCAGGAGCACCTGAGAATACTCCTGCCTACTCTGAGAGCACTTTGCTCAACTCCAGGTGGGCCTGGAAGCATCTGGGATTACTGTGAAGCAGTGGTATGGGCAGCTGGAGTGTACGGGTGGTTTGCATGTAGCTCCCTGACCGAATCACTTGTGGTTAATGCTGTTGCCAGAATTTGCCGGTCACCTACAGAGTTACTGAGTGGACACTGCCTTCCAACACTGTCAGTCGCTCAGTACATTTAATGGAAATTGAATCGAAGAATTTGTTGTAAGATAAGATTTTTAGTGGCCCAGAATATAAATTAATCTGAATCACATTGATGTCTGCATTAAAATCATTGCAAACTTGGTCGACAAGGAGGATGCAGGATATGATGTCAGCAGGAGTTGGTTGTAAACTGCCGAGTCACTGAGCAGAAACTGTCTTGTGAATATCTTTCTCAAGCTGTACACTTATATTGATGGAGCCAAAAGTACTGAAATTACTTTATGATCTGTACACATTAGTTATAAATAGTACTTAGTCAGTATCAAGTTACTTGAAGTTACTGATTGGCCAGTGTTGTACATTGACAGTTGACAATATGGAGGCTACCATCCCCAATCAGATGGTTGACATGGAGTCCGATAGTTCAATGCATCTTCACAGTTGCCTACAATCCAGATCAAACCCTATTTTATATGTTACTTTATGGCTTGCAGCATGACCTGCCTGTACCTGAAGTGTAGCATCTGATAGATGACAATCTGTGTGCATTGCTTCCACTAATTCCAAAGCATTCAAAGTGGAAGATCACAGGCTGGGAATGAAACATTCAAAGTGTACTACAAATTTGGTGGCTGAGTTGCCACTCCGTGTCTTACCTTCACCAGAATTATATATCAATTATGAATCTGGGCAAATCACAGTTTGCTTAACACATTTCTAACAATGAACCAGAAATGACTGCTTACCTGAGCTGTATCTAACCTTCAATCATGGTCACAGAAACTCTGTGTTAAAAATGCTTCACCGTGGCCTCAATCTCTTGAGACATATCTCAAGCTCTGACACCAACATTCAAAGTTCAGCACCCTGGCTTAATGTCCCTGTGTGATTGGAATACACAGTGGTTGATCAGTCCTAATGATAGTGAGGACTGAGATGTCATTCTCCAGTATACCTGATAAAAATCGAAACCACCTTTGTTGTTCTTTTGATCCTGAAGATCTTTTGTGGCTTCAGGTCTCCAGCACTCCACAAATTTGATAATGACAGATGATTTGAAGCCCTCAGCTGAATCATATGCCATGATTGGTTCATTACCAATTATTATATAATGGGAAGAGCCTGGAAGTTGAAATTGTAGGTACAGGGTTATTGTATTTTCAATCTTCAAGGAGTGACAAATATATAACTAGCTGATGCTACATCGGTCAATCAGTTACCGCAAAAATTGGTTCTAACATCTGTCCCCTGTTAGACCAGTATGTCGACTTTATAACCAGACTTATCTTCCAATTCTGGTGTGTTTTTCGTTCTCAAAAAGACTGCTGAAAATTTTATTTGACCTTATATTTGTCAGTAATAATCAAAAACACCAATGAAATCCTACTGTAGCTAATACTCATTCCAAAGGCAACAATTCCTACCTTCAAACTTGTTTTACTTGAATGTGACAGAGAGTAATAATACATTTATAAAGTTGAGTACGATACAAATGACAATTTATGACTATTTGAATAAGCTGAGAACAGTAGGTAAATTGAATGTGTAAAGAGGAATTCTTTGATTTGATGATCCTAATGGTCGAGGATTATTGTGCATGGTCTCTGTCTAAATCCCAAGTGTCTCCTTTCTCTGTCAGCCACTGTATATAGTTCTCCAAACACTCCACAATATGGTAAGAACTCAACAACATTCTGTTCTATCAACTTATCTCATGATGGAGACCTCTCATGTACACAAGTCTGGAGAATGGGAGGATCTCAATCGCTCGGAAATTAGAGGAACCATGACCTGCATCTTGAAGCCATGTATTTGGAACTCTATTTTTCCTTGCCTAGTGGGAGCAACAGGTACAGGTGACCTGCCAGCGGTCTGGGTTTGGACCGCTACAATGGGTTGGTTCGGTTCCAGCCCTGTCCAATGTCCCAACCAACTCCCTCATGGCAGGCCAAACCCGGGCCCGTACCGGCCAACCCTTGGGTTTTGCAGGGTTTGGCTGGACCCTTCGGTTCCAACAGCCGGATCAGTGTTTCAGGTTCCACAATTGATCACCGCATTGAGATATGATGCTGTTAATCGCAAAATATCGACTTTGGTACGTTGCCGTCTTTTTTTGATGTGTTAGCCACCCTAATGATCAAACCTATCACAGACGCGCTCCCTACCCCATCCTGAAAGTGATCTTCAACGGAGCATCAACGATTGTTGGTCATGTAACCTGGGTATTCCGGGGGCCGATAGGTTGCAGACAGTCATAAATGAAGTATTGGCTGCCATTATAGGAAAAAGAGAAAGTGAAATGCTCCCTGCACAATCTTGAAACTGAGCGTCAATGGAGCGTCAATGCTTGTTGGCCTTGCATCACGGTTCATCACAGCGTGATGTGGCCGTCATTGTTTATACATTGTTTTGACTATGTTTGTATGCTAAAAGGCTCATGAACACTTAGTGGTTGCATTGTAAATGGAATACGTCTTTACTGTCCCGGATGCTGTTGCGGGAATATCCCTTGGTTTTCTTTATCTAAACGCCGCCATGTCCTTCTTTATGGATTCTTGAGATTAAGTGCTACTCATATTACGGAAGACGCAACACCCAAAATTGTTGACACTCCGATGATGACCATATTCATGATTGGGCAGGGATCGTATCAGTATCTCTTTTTCCTGCAAACGCGGCCAATGATTTCAGTATGACTGTCTGAAATCTATCTTCCGTCAGATTAGCCAGAATGCAGGACCAAAACACATCAACACTCCGTTGAGGCTGATATAGAGGATGCGATAGGGAGCGTGTTACTGTAATGTTTGCCTATACAGGCAGCCAATACTTTGATTATGTATAACCACTACCAACTCAATTTTTAATCTCCAGACTATCACGACCTGATATTGTTGACACTCCGTTGACGCTCATTTTGCCACGGGCTTTTGCGCGCTATGCAATCATCTGATTTGGCATGGTATATCCTGGACATTGTTTTGGCAGCCTTTCTAGCATTTTCATTTACTTTCTCCTTGATCATTTCATTGTTCTTTAATAATACATATAAATATATCCCTTAAAATATACTTTACAGTAGCCTCTAATTGTGGATAATAATACATTCAAAGATCATATTCCTTTCAATCAATGCTTGTCCTCACTAGCAGTTTCGCTCAATAGGCTGCTCTCATCTGCAAAATGAATGTTAGCCGCATTACCACACACCAGATACTGAACTAACCTGTGGAAGTTCCTTCATCAGTCAGCATATCTGGATTAAAATCTTCATTGTGCTGGGTGTCCTGGCCATTTGCATCACAATGGAAAAAATGAGAGCTGGGAGGAGGAGCAGGTTAAGAGAAATGTCTGGGTGACTAATTCTCAATTTGAGAACTTTGAGCTTCCTCATTGTCATCGGGTGGCTCAGGTGGAGTTCTGGGTAGAGGTGACATCGGTTGTGGTGTCGGCTATCGGTGTCAGTCACGTGGAGGTGCACCCGTTCCCATGCGCATCAAGCCTGTCTGTGGATCCTCTGTGGGGCTGATTTGGCCTGGAAGGTAGCTGTCGGTGTAATTTTGATAAAGCATAGCCAGGTGTCTATCTATGCCAGTGTTCACATTTCTATGCCCAGGGAAGTCAACTCTCCGCATCATCCCTTCTTGGACCATGGTGCGAGGTGTCTTCATCAGATATTGCGATTCCTCCATTGCGGCGCACGAAAACCCTCCTTTGGCCATTGTGGCCCTTCTCAAGGCCAGGCACATGTCGGACTGTTCCAGCTGTACCCGATCTTCTTGCCTTGCCATAGTTGCAGACATGTTGAAAATGTACAACAAATTAGTTTCTGCTTCAAGTAATGAGATACAGCTACTACCTCAACCATATATATTGCGTAGCCTCCTCTAAGGTGATTACAGCCTGTTACATCCACAGTCAGGGATGCGTATCACGAAATTTGTCTGCCAAAGTGCCCGAGCTGATGACATAATGATGTTCGATTTTGCAGACTGTGCGGACCAATGCCTTTACAAACCATGGAGGTTTCTCATTACAGGCAGCAATAATTTGGTCACATAGCTCCCTACATATACCCTCTGTACATTATACGGTCAGTTGATGGACATTTACTGTGATATTGCTGTACTCACATCCAAGTGCGTGCTGAGTTGTATTCTCACAGGTTCCGGCCTTACTGAGGGTATCCAAATGGGCATCATGGGTGATATTTTCGGTGGCTGCCTAGGCAGCATCCTGGTGGACCCACTGGTGTCTCTGGAGTTGTTGTGTGCCAGTGAGTGACGAATTAGATGAAGGGCCCTTCGATCGGCTCGATTTGGATCCGCTGTCACCTTGGCGAGTTGTATGTGTCACCATGCTGTGCAGGTGTGGAATAGGAGTGGAAGACGATAACGAAAAGAAGTGGGAAGTACTGAGGAATATACAGTTGGATTGAAGTCACATTGGAATAAGTAACAGCCAACATGTATGTTCTACTCAAGATGAATGCAGTTGCGTACTGCTGCCAGGTGCAGGGGTGTCCCACAGTCCCGAGATTTGCAGTGACTGGATCCAATGATATTTGTTTGTGGACAGTGACAGATCGAGGTGTACGTCAGCCGAATTGTCATGATTGTCAGATATCCATATCAAAGTCTTCTGAGGAAGCAATGTCTGGAGATGTTTGTCTCAAAAAACTCCCCGGGATATTACATGAAAATGACGCAAACAATCAAGTCATGTTGCGAAGTAAGAATAACTATTCCCATTTCAATGACTGTGAAAATGCAGATTGTGCTTTGTTCAAGTTGATCGAACATACCAACCTTGACATAAATAAGGCAGTTTGCCTCCATATGGTCCATATCTTGCAACATCCAACATCTTGCCCAACAACGAAGTCAACACAAACTACAATGGTCAATACTCTGAAAATGAACTTATCACCACTGCCAGCAGGCAAATACGGCAAATCAACAGAGCATTCCACACAACAATGTCATCAAGCCAATGCAGTCGAGGGCGCCTGGGAGGCAGAAACTGTCCGAGCCCTTGGGGCATTGCGCAGGTTGCTATCCAAAAGCAAACTTGTGGTGGAGAAATGTCGAGAAATGCACTTTCTGAGCAATTAAGAGAATGGGAAATAGATCAGGGAATATGTTGAGAGGGAAAGTACTGAGGCAACAAAGCGAGTTGATGACACAGAGACACCGATGCAGCAGGAGCAGGAAAATATCAGGAAAGCTGCAAATGCAGGATTGACAACCAGAGAGCACAACGAACCATTTCAGGAGATAATGGTTGTTATCAGAGACAGTCTGTGTGACGTTGCAAGTTCCGACTGTGAGGAGGATGGGGAAGATGGTGATCATCCAGATATAGTGCTTGGCAAGCTGAGCGAAGAAAAAGAACCTGGCTTGGTAGTGTTAGCAACGGTAATGGACTGTCACTTCAGGCCCGGGTCCGGGTCCTATCTGAACCGTTGCCCAATTGGGGGTTCCGGTTGTCAATAAACCCGAACTGTCATCTCCGGTACGGTTCGATGGTATACTCCCAACCCATATGAATTGGGCGGGTTGTCAGCGGGTCGCCCAGCGGGTCCATGCATAGATTCAATTAAGGCTCCTGCTTTTGGAGTATGCGAATAGTATCTGATCAAAATCGCGTTTTCAAGAACAAAGGATATGTTTTTGTATTCATTGCAGCTTGCAATATTGATTGATTTGGAATCGGTATTGCACCTTTGATACATTGGATATTTGTCTATCACAGCGGTCAATAATTCCATTATGAATGCGGAGATCAGTGTGATGCCTTGATTACCAAACATACAACAACTAAAACTCTTGACGCTCTGTTGACGCTCATTTTCAGGATGCGGCAGGGAGAATGTCGCTGTTGTTTCTGCCAGTAAATGCTGCCAACATTTGATAAATGGATGTCTGCAACCAATGGGAAAATAAAATAACCAAGAATCGAATCTAAAAATGGTTCATGCTCCATTGACGCTCATTCTCAGGATGCGGCAGGGAGCATGTCGCTGTAGTTTTTCTCAGTAATGGCTGTCAATATCGGACAAATGGATGTATACAACCAATTGGAATATAAACTACTGAAGATGCTAAGCTGAACATTGTTGACGCTCCGTTGACGCTCATTCTCAGGATGTGGCAGGGAGCATGTCGCTATAGTTATTCACAGTAAAGGCTGTTAATATCTGACAAATGGATGTCTACAACCAATCGGAACATGAATTACCCAAGATGCGGTGCTGAACATTGTCGACGCTCCGTTGATGCACATTCTTAGGATTTGGCAGTGACTATGTCGCTGTAGATTTTCCCAATGAAGGCTGTCAATATCTGACAAAGGGATGTCTTCAACAAATCGGAACATAAATTACCCAAGATGCGAAGCTTCAAATGGTTGACGCTCCGTTGACGCTCATCCTCAGGATGTGGCAGTGAGCATGTCGCTTTAGTTTTTCCCAGTAAACGCTGTCAATATCTGACAAATGGATGTCTACAACGAATGGGAATATAAATTACCCAAGATGCGAATCTAAGAATCATTGACGCTCCGTTGAGGCTCATTCTCAGGAAGCGGCAAGGAGCATGTCGCTGGCTCTTTCGCCTATAAAGGCTGCCAACATATTGGTTATGCATCACAGCGACCAAATTGTTGTTCAAATACCATACTTACAAAACTACAAATCATTGATGCTCCATTGACGCTCATTTTCATGTATTGTCCATTCAACATCTGCTGCCATCGATAATAGTTTTCATCATGATTTGAAAATATTGTTAGTTTTTCTGCCTGATTGAGACCTGGCCTTATGACAAAGCCGAGAGCAGTAACATTCTTGCACAGTTTGCACTCACACAACTAAAATTTATGTATCTTGCCAAACCCTTCATTGCACCTGCTATACATCTGTTTATCAACCGATATTGACAAGCTACTGCTCACCATTCGCCCATAATATATCACTAACTAAAACTCTAGTTCAAGATTCATACAGAAGCTTGTGAAACATTGCCGCATTCTGTCTTACATTTCTTTGACTCCTTTATTCCTCCTCGTTTCGATTGCATTGACCATCATTAACACCTTTCCAGCCTGTCACTTTGACTTGGATGTAGGCTGGATCAATCCGGGAAGGTCTGGCGTGGCACTCACATCCCGCTGCTCTGGGCAGTCTGAATCCTCGATGCTATTATCTTGCTCTAAATCAGATTCAACATCCACCCCGCAATCGTCTTCGCTGTCATTTGGATGATCTCAGTCCCCATTCCAGTTAAGTCAATGTTCAGTGTCCGAAATGCTTTCAGGTTCGCTGTTCTAATCACTTACGACTGGATGACGGTTGATTCTTCGGATTTCGCGGACATTCAATATTTGAATTCATCCTCCAGAGAGGTCCTTTGCAGACCAAGGTGGTGGCAATGGAGATCTTTCTGACAATTTAAATGCAGCTGCACCATCATGTGGTGAGAGTGACCAGGATGCATTGACGATCTGTTCCGTGTCCGAAATGTATCTCATGGCGGTCATCTGCTTGGTATGAGCACAAGATTCCTCTTGGGTAGCATGTATGTTTTGGCTGCCTTGCCACATCTCCAAAAAGTCATCGACCTTGGCCATTCTGTGCAATTTCCTTTCCTCCTCCTCTTTCTTCATTTCCATGTCGTTTTCTGTGTTCATTGTATCCAATTCTGGGTCAGGGCCTGCCAAAATGCCGTTATTGGTTCAAGCAAACTGCCTTATAACCACATTTTCGAGAAGAGTCTCGCCTGTGGTTTTTGACTGCCTTCAGCCGATGACATCTCGGCCTAGGGAAAAATTGGCCTCCACTCCGACAACGTGTGGTAAGATATAGAATATGTCGTGCGCCACATTTGAGAGGTCGGCTTAGTTGGAGTGAGGTTTCTCCTGTTGACTCCACCAGTCAGTTATGTCCGGTAACTACAATGTACTGCTAATCTCCATCGGGTCGGAGTGGTAATCATCGATATTTGGATTAACTTGCCCCCTGTTCTTTGGTGCTCCAGGCGGCGAATTCAACTAGAGCCTGGTTGCCGTCATAATGCGTGCTGCGCAATCTCTTCATCCTGGTGTAATCTCAGCCACATCATTAGGTGTTAAGTATTCTTCATCATTGCTGGACAAATCATGTGCATCAAAAGATGATTGACAGGATCCTAAAACCGTTTCGGAGGGGATACAAATGCTCCTCGGTAAGTTCTTGTATTTATTGAACGGCACACATCGGTGTTTGGCACAGTATTCATACTTCAAGTACTTCAGAATGGCCACTCGGTATTGCATAGTATAGGATGTCTCATCCTCATGAATAATAACCATTGCGTTGTCCAACTTTATAAACAATCACAACTTCTGGAAAGGATTGAGGATATGTGCAGAAATCAGAAGCATGTCTGTCGATCGAGACACTTCAGCATAGTATTTGGACAGCTTCCGTCGAACAAACTTCACGGGGATGAACAAGCCTTCCTTCCATTCAGTCTTTATCTTTGCCAAAGCTCGCATCAGGCCATCCATGTGATCGAACATATGATTGTACACTGTGATAACGTGATTCAATGTGACTGTATGTCTCTTTGACATCCATAGGGTCCAATATCGGAATGGCCTCAACACCCCCATGACATACTTCACAATGGTCCATTCATCTTGAGTTGTGAAGAGTGGCCGGTAATCGCTGTGTTTTGTGTTTTTAAGCCACCCACCTGTGAATTCATTCAATCAGAAGGCACGCTCAAGCAACTTCAGGGTTGAGTTCCTATGGTTCTTCACATCCATAATCGGAAGTACGGCGGTGCGGACTGCGGCATTTTGACAGTCAATGAACTCGTTTCGACGACCCGGTGCTAGTGTAATCAATTCAGCAATCATTATCTGATATATGAAGGTCGGTGCAATGGCGTTGTCATGTATGCGTGGTTAAGGTTGCCGGGTGCTCATGTGAGGTGTCCAGCTCTGGGTAACTGCCAACCTGATATGGACATCAGGACGGAGACTTAGCTCCGTACCCAATATCTTACCACTTACTTCTACACTCGAACTCACTCGCGCCCGTGTGCAACTGTATTCAATACCATATCCCTATACTGCCGAGCGCCGGCATATGCGCCCTTACACTATATTCGGTAAATCAGAAATCGGATACGTCTCGCTGACGAGATCACGCGAATTCACCCCTTCAATTGACCCCTCGTGACAGACAACAAATCAAACAATTATAGTCAGCTACCCTCCATGCCTCCTAAGAGAATAGAGAGACGCCAATTGGGTATGCCTAATACGGGTGCAAGCATAGAATCTCTTTGTGCATCGCTCTGCCCAATCACGTCTATTCGGGGGGGCCGCGTCTCGGTACCACCAGAAGATGAATTCAATCACTAAGAACCTGTCGGGAGTCAAGTTCACGAGGATGCCCGCAATCCTGCGGATGCAGACGAAGACTAAGACGAAGATCATTCAACCTTACCAGAGGGCGAGGATAATCGAGGCAGAGACGACATCTTGTCAAAGATCACCGAAGATGACCAGAAGGATATGCTTGAACAGAACCGGATGCTACTAAAACTCCTATTCGAACAACAAGCCAAATGGAAACAGTAGAGAACTCGGATGCTCACCACACTCGACCGCTGCCGAACCAGCGACAAACCGGAGAATCCCAGAAGTCAGTCCAAAATCTTCAAGACCGCTGACCCTTTGCGGTAATGTGGCAGGGCGAAAGAGCTGGATAAGTTTCTCGAAACATTACGATCGTACTTTGCCTCCCATAAGCACCTATTCCCAAGAGGCGATCCCGATCAAGTCAAAGATGCAGTCACTTTTCTTGAGAGCTGGGATAACCACCCAGATCTGACTCAGTGACAGACGGACAAAAAGGCCCAATCCGGGTGGGCTAGCGACCTACGAGCAGCCAAGGACCCGTGTTTGGAGAACTTCGAACTCTTCACAAATGAGCTTCAAAAGATATACCAAGGTAAAGATAGGCGCCTCAATTCAGCGACAAAGGCCATGCAGGAGTACCAGCAACTACCAAACGAATCAGTCCAAGTATATGCCAACTGCTTGAAAGCAAATTGGAGGAGAGCCGGCTGGAACCATATAACGCATGAAGTGGTCCTGTACGACATGGCATGGGCGGGCCTGCGGCACACACTTAAGCCGAAAGTCAGGCCTTGGATCTCCAGCAGCAAAGACAGGTTCGACACACTAGACCAACTCTTCGACTGTGCGGCAGCCTCGGAGTTCAAACCGGACGACAAAAAGCCTGGGGGACAGGAACAGGAAAGGCAAGCGGGGGAGTCTCCGATAGGCGGCGATAAGAAACGTAATTTTCGACCATCCATCTCTGAACCTCCGGAAAACACTCCCGGTATTCCCAATAATTCCAACAACACTAGAAATCCTAAATCGGGCAAGTCCAATATGCCCGGTGGAGGCAGCCGTACCTGCTTACCACCAGCGCAGTGGCTTTCAAAGGAAGTCTACAAAAGTCGAGAGGCAAGCCGGCAATGCACTCGCTGCGGCAGCGGAGACCACACAACCTACCTTTGTACCAAATACGGCGAGTCGAACCCACCAGAACAAAACTCCAGCAATAACAGCAGCTATGACGGCAAACAAATCAAGCACCAAAAGTCATTCGACACGCAGCAGCAAAAAACTAGTCTACCTCTCTCGATGTATAACTCGATGGGAGAGGCTGGACGATACGGAGTTGGGATCTGAGTACTTGGGAAACTGGGCCTTATTTGGAATCTTGGATGGGATACAACCGCACCGAATCGCCTTATAATCACGAGTCATTCTGGATGGTCGGGCTCTGATGTCATGCCAATACCAATGTGGCACAGAGAGACCAGATTTGCCGCATATCATCCATGAAGTCCTTGTACAAAACATACACGGCAACATGCAGCAAGGCAAAGCACTAATCAACTGTGGTGCAAGGAGCATCTCTATATAACCGAGCCTAGTCAGGAAACTGGAATTGCCCCACGAACCAGCATTCACATCCACCCAGGGTCTCAACGACCAGGTGATGATGTCTGCAAAGGAGAGCCAAAAGGCAAGTCTCTTGGTTCAGTATTTTGAACCCCTTGAACCAGTTGACAAATCGGAGGTTTTAGTCTTCCGAATGAAGGCATACGACCTAGGCTTGGGCTTGCCATGGTTTAAGGCAAGGAACAAGGAAATCGATGGGAGCAAAGGTCCATTGACAGCCCTACGAACGCTAAATGGATCGCAACAGGCGACGATTCCAGAATCAGATTGCCCATGCCCTGTGCCGGAATGCGGTGAGGACAACACAATTGATGGGCCTCCCTCGGATATTCAACTACTCAGGGCTACCGCATTCGGTCACCTCTTAGCTAGCGAGGAAGTGGTCAAGGCATTCGCCATATAACTTGGAGAATGTCAAGAGTTGCTGGGAGCATCTCTGCAAGGCATTATCGAAGGTGAGCGAAACCCGAGGATGCTGAATGCGCGAGCAGGAGCAGCGGCGGTAGTTGCGGCAGAAGAGTGACACAGTGACGGTGCTTGAATGACTGCTACCGGCTCATCGAGACAGCAAGAGAGAAATGGGACAATGGGGGTGGTCTATTGCGACGAACTGTCTGATTCAGCTATCCCAGGACCCCTACCCATCTCCACTCTGCCAAAGCACGCTACAATGCAAACGAGGCCAATGAGAATAGGAATAGACACACATAACGTGGAGATGGTAACAACAGATGTTGGGGGTCGCATCCCAGCAAAATCTCAAGAATTCGTGGAGGTCTTCACCAAGGAAATGACAGACACACTCCCACCGCACTGGCCAATTAACCACTCGATCGATCTGGAACACGACTACAAACCAACATCGAGGCGGATCTACAATCTCTCAGAGTTCAAATGGAGGACGCTTAAGGCCTACCACAAAACGAACGTGGCAAACGGCTTCATTCAACTGTCATCATCAACAGCCACAGCACCGTTCCTGTTTGCAAAGGAAAGAGACAGAGGACTACGGTTGTGTGTCAACTATCGAGCTTTCAACCTAGCCACGGTAAGGAATAGATACCCCCTTCATCTCATCTCAGCACTACTCGATCGAGTGTGCGAAGCTCTGATCTTCACCAAACTGGACCTATTGAACGCCTATCACCTCATCCGAACAAAGAAGGCGATGAGTTCAAGACTGCATTGTGAACCCGCTATGGTCGGTTCGAATACCGAGTTATGCCCTTCGGTTCGACATATGCACTGGCGACATTCCAGGCTTACGTTGACACTTGTCTACAGCCTTATATTGACGATTTCACCGTGTGTTACCTTGAGGATATGCTCATCTACTCAGCCAATGAGGAAGAGCACGAAGACCATGTCCGAAAGGTGCCACTACGCCTTCAGGAATTCAGGCTCTATTGCAAGGCTGAAAAATGCCAATTGGGGGTTTGAGAAGTCGGCTTTCTAGGATTTGTCATCAACTCAGATGGAATCGGCATGGAGACAGATCGTATATCCACGATCGAAGACTAGCCGACTCCGGAATCAGATCGGGATGTGGAAGTGCTTCCTGGTTTCACACAATTCTACCGGAGATTCACTCGGAAATATGCAAAGGTAATGGCTCCTATATCACACTTGCTAAAGAAACCAGACTCGCGAAAGTGGAAATCGACTAGGGATGCCCAAGTCGCATTTCGAAAGCTCAAAATGGCCTTTACTGAAGCACCGATCCTCCAGCATTTTAACCCACAAAGACCGATCATTCTGCACACTGATGCAAGCGGCATCGCAATCACCGGCATCCTCAACCAGTACGATTGATTCAAGATACCTCACCAAGTCAATTTCGACTCTCACAAAAGCTCTCCTGCCGAACAAAACTACGACCAGTACGATCGGGAGTTCTTGGCAATTGTCGAGATAATGAAACAATGGCGACACTATCTCAGGGGCGCCAATCACAAGGTCCTGATCCAGTGCGACCAAAAGAATCTCGAGTACTTCCAAACCTCCACAGTGCACTCCCGAAGTCAGGCCAGGTGGGCGGAAATCCCATCCTCTTACGACTTTGTCATTGCATACTTGGAAGGAAAGAAAACCCCGGTAGCTGGACCATCAAGAAGACCCGACTATGAGATAGGTTACATGAGACCCACCGCACAACTGCTAGCAACCTTAGCAACTACCACCGTTGAACCGTCCAATGACCTCCTTCAAGAAATCAAAACAGCCTAAGCTATCGACGGGTTGGCTGCCGACATGAAACACAGGGTTGTCAGCACTCCAATCGTCCATACTCCTGTCCTGGACAGAATAGATGAACTGGAGGAAGAACCGAGCAACGAATCGAAAGTCACCGCTGGAGTTCTCACCTATGAAGGAAGAATATATGTACCGAAGGATGACCTGCTTCGCAACAAAGTCATAATAGTTTTCCATGACAACCCAGAATGCGGCCACTTTGGAGCTCTCAAATCCGCTGAGTTAGTATCACGGAAATTCCTTGGCCCGCAATGGACGCCACTGTACAAAAATACATCGCTGGATGCGAACTATGCCGCCGAATTGAGGCACCAAGGTGCGCCCATCACGGCACAAACATGCTGCTCCCACCACTGTCACGACCTTGGGAACAAGTGAGCATGGACTTCATTACACACCTCGCTGAGTCAACCGCCTCCGGGTATCCAGGAATCTTGCTAATTGTGGATCGATTGACGAACACGGCAATCTACCTCCCCTGCCGAAAGGATATCGACCCACCAGAGCTGGCACAAATGTTTTTTGAACACGTGATCTGCAAACGCGGCGTACTATAAAACATTGTTACCAATTGCGGAAAGGAGTTTACCAGCCGATTCTGGAATCGAGTTTGCTCTCACCTAAGTATTAACCACAGGCTGTCGACCGCCTTCCATCCCCAAACCGATGGCCAGATGGAATGGCAAAACCAGACCATGGAACAGTCCTTACGAGCCTTCGCCAACTACGAGCAGGATCACTGGGTAGCACTGTTACCCTTGGCAGAGTTTGCTTACAACAATTCAGTCCATCACTCAACGCGGATGATGCCATTCTGGGCCAACTACCACAACCACCCGCCAATGCAGTTCAAGCCACCCAAAGCCCCATCGAATATGAGGTCGGAAAAACTGGCGGACGCAAAGATATCAGGTATGGAAGAGACTCACCAGCTTCTCCAGGAGAGCTTGTTGGAAGCCCGGGCACGGCAATCAGAATACGCTGGCGGAATGGACGTGGCCTTCGCAGTCGGGAACAACGTGTGGCTCTCGACTCGACACTTCCAAACCACTGGACAGTGTACGGTAAGTAAAATTGTCAATATGTGTGCTTACAAACTAGACTTGCCGAAAACAATGCGGAATCACAAAGTCATCCATGTGTCACACCTCGATCACTACACCCTGCCTGTCGTAGGACAACCATCCTCGGAACCATATCCAGGAATAGTCGATGATTCGGAGGAATGGGAGGTCGAACAGATTCTTGACTCGAAGCAGCATTACCAGACGCAACACTACCTCATGCAGTGGGTCTGGTACAACCACATATGCACGAGCTGGGAGCCGCTCGAAGACGTCGAGAATGCTCGTGAACTAATCAACGAGTTCCACCAAGACCACCTGGACAAGCCGCCGAGATTAAGCAAGTCGGATCTTCGAAGTGGAGGAATTGATGGAATGGAGATATGGAGGCTCAGGTCATTTGGGCATTTCCTTCTTTCTATTTCTTTGTGTTGGGACCCGGTCCAGTACAAATGGCGTGGGTACAGGTTTGACCACCTCCAGAAATCCAGTCAATTGGAGGTGGAGTTTCACGTGCACTGGAACGTCACCCTGGACAGGACTACTCAGTCAGCGGAATTATGAAATCATATGAGCGTGTATGCGGGTTGTTTCCCTTGTTTTACTTGTACTTAGCAGCCCAGGAGTTCTGCCCTGAAGGAGGGAGATGATGTAATGGCGTAGTCATGTATGCGTGGTTATAGTTGCGGGGCGGTCACGTGAGGTGTCCTGCTCCGGGTTACCGCCAACCCGTCATGGACATTGCGACAGAGACTTAGCTCCGGACCAAATATTTTACCACTGACTTCAACACTTGACCTCACTCGCGCCCGTGTGCAACTGTATGCCATACGATATCCCTATACTGCCGAGCGCTGGAGTACGCGCCCTTATAATCAGTTTCAGCACTTTCAAAATATCTCAAAATACATACTTTCTCAATTGTCTTTGCCTAACTTGGTTTCATGGCCGACACCATATTGATTCTAGCGTTGCCCTCTTTTCGAAGCCTTTGACTCTTCCCAATGTCTACGCTTTCGTTCTCTCCAGATTGCGGATTGCGCTCATGGGCTTCTCAAGGCTTGGTGCGGCCTTCGACACTGATACTGCTCATGAATGCACCTAAAGCCAACTGTATGATGTGCGCCATGCAAGGTATGTGATTCCTCAATGGAGGCCACTCGATTCCAGAGGCCTCAAGTGTTGATTGCAGCTCACGTGTCATAGAGTGATTTGAGGAGGCATTATCAGTCGTAATTCCAAGCAAACGGTTGTCGGTAAGCTCAAAACCATCAAGAACATCCTTCAAATGTATGGCTAGCCGTGCTCCAGTATGTTGGCTCTTGACCTATCATCCTTGATTAGCTATCAAAACGTGAGAAGAACAGGCGATCAACCACATCGAACGCGAGATGAACTTGACGCAATACCCAAATGTCGATCCATATACTACCCAATAACCAACGTCATGGCTACATTGTTCGTTGATGTCCATCAATCCAGAGCTAAACAAACTTCATTTCATGGTGGCAATGGCTTCTGAATTGCATCCACGGTCAGCGCATATTCCCTCCGGCAAATGTTGCTGAGGCTTGTAGCAGATGGCAGCACTGAGTCATCTCATATCACCTTGTATGGCGGTCGTAGCTCTAGATTTGATATAGCGTTCCATGGAATATGAGCCGAAACAAACCCTAAATTGAGGTAGCGATTCCATGTGCCTTGGTGAAATTCGGAAGTTTCAAAGTCCTTCGCTGCCAGTTTGGAACGTTTTGTCTGCAACTTCTGTCAATATGGATCAACATGGATGTCAAATCTGATCTTCCTCTGCGAACTTACTATTGTAATTCCTCAACTTCCTTCCCTCTTCATGATGGCCAAAGCTGTTTCATCAACCGTCAAACTAGTCAATTCTGTAACCTCTGACTCTGTTAATTCGTCTAAGTTAGCCATGTGAGCTTTTGGCAGCCAGTGTTTCCCCATTGAGCTGGTCCCATGTTTTGATGGATGGTGAAGAACTTGATGACAAATGATACATATGATGCCAGGGCTGCCGGTGTCCTCAATTTCTCAGTGTAAATAGAATCGCCACGAAGGCGCATGTCAGGAATTTTTCGAAGCAATAGGCCGCTTTGAGTCTACATTCATTAAAGCCCTCCAAGCATTGAAGTGTATTTCTAAAGTAAGGTCACTCAAATCACGAATAAAGACACATTCATTTTTGGAAGAGATCATAATCTCCAGCAAAGACGTGTTCAAACATTTTGAATCCAACATGGCGGTAGGAATTAGACAGCTGGGTACGCAGACTCGGAAGACTGCCGAACGGAACTACACAGCAAAGCAGACTGCGGGTTCTTCAATATTGACTCTACTGCTACAAGTGAAACAATCAGATCTCTAAGACGTTGCATGCATATTTGTGAAGTTGTATACAAGGTTAGATTGCAAAGACTGACCTCGTAAAACTCAATTTAGGAACAGCACAATGCAGTTCATTTCTGTGTAGCTTTCTGAGACTCCACAAAAACTGTTGACGCTATGCGGGCGCTCAATTGTAGGAGGTGGACGTGATATCGTCACTAGCATTTTTGCCAATAAACACCGCCGATGGGTTCATTGTGGGTTACCAATGTTCCATTGCCGTTAGATTATCCAAGATGCGAGATTTAACATTGTTGACTCTTGGTTGACGCTCATTTTGGGACTTGGTAACGATCATGTTGTCAGCATTTTTGCCTAGAAAGAAGGCCGATAGTTCGATTATGGATCAAAATAGTCTCATAGCCCCTTCATATTCCAAGATGCAAGGCCTAATATCGTTGACGCTCCATTGACGCTCATTTTTAGGACATAGTGATGAGGTCGTCGAAACCATTTTCGCCTAGAAAGGCGGCTGATAGTTCGATTATGGATCAAATTAGTCTCATAGCCCCATTATATTCCATGATACAAGGCCTTGAATAGATGATGTTCCATGGAGGTTGATGTTTAGGGCATAGTGCCGAAGTCGTCGAAAGCATTTTTGCCTAGACAGGTGGCCAATAGTTCGATTATAGCTTGATGTCGCCGCGCAACCCTTGCATTTCCAACAGTTCAAGGCCCAAAGTCATTGACGCTCCGTTGATGCTCATTCTTCGGACATAGTAGCTCTGTTGTCGCAACCATTTTTGAATAGAAACACGGGCTATAGTTTGATTTGGAATACACATTGCAGCAAAATGATCTCGATTTTCCATGATGCAATGCCAACAATTGTTGACCCTCTATTGACGCTCACCATTGAGCTCACCTTACTGACATACTAACAGTCACTGGGTGCTCAACAATTGTACATAAAATCCATAGAGTCTTTTTTGGCAGCCAGTATACTGTTTCTATGTAATATCATATGAATCCAAAATCTTTGAGACATCTCAGATTCTGAGCCACCACTATACACGTCATTTGCATGATCAATGACGTAGGTCCATTGCATTCCAGCCCATTCAGCCAGCAATTTACCTCATGAAAATCCATGCACTAGTTTCAGATATGTATAGCACGACGTCCTCACCATTCCTTATCCAGTTCATTCCTCTCGATTTCCATGATGTACCATAAGCAATATGCGATTGTTTGACCATGTGCCAGTGGTCTGAGCGGAGAGTTGTGTAGTTGGCTGCATGGATTGATGCAGATTGACGACTGTCATTCAGCCGGGTTTGGGATGTGCTTTGGCCGCTCCTTCTATGAGTCGTATGACATCACTGACGAAAACTTTGTTCGTAAATGTCGTCTCAACTTTAGGTTTTGTATTATCATTTACCGTAACAGGCAACACGATATACAGTTCATTGTTCGTCAATGTATGTGATTTGGTGTCGAGAACATTTGCATGGCCTGTAGGACCCTTGCACACACACTGACGAATAATCTTGTCTCACAATTTGGTCACTGAAATCCAGAGAATGCTGACACGTAACAAAGTAGGTACAAATTGCTTTTACTCGAAATGTGTCGTCGAAAATAGCTATTTGGCAATCTATTCCTCCGACGATGCAGAAGCCGTGACCATGTCTTCGTCCGAATCCAATTTCTATATAGTACTTACCTAGCGACGCTATACACTGGGGTAAATGCTCATGGGTTGAACTGGCATCGCAATCTCTCTCTGAAACGAATCGGGCAGAGTGTCAGGCATGAGAGACACTATGTGATCATCCGCCTGCGGTTCCTCTGAATCCAGCCTCAGTTGACCACTTCCCTGTCAAGATGTCACTTGCAGCATTTGGGATTATCCACAGACGATATCAAGAACTTGCATCCCCTCTCCAAATGTTGTCGGTGATGGTGTGGCTGCTGTCATGTCTGTTTGGGGCTTCACAACTGCTGGAACCTTCAGTTCAGTCATCCGGTACTTCATATCTCTCTCACGGGAGTAGTTGGCTGCATCCCCCCATCCTGGTTGCGTCAGTTCGTCATGCCTCATCTGCATCTGCCCAAAGCTCTCCATGTGGTGTTGTACCATTTTGGTGAGTGTGACCATCACCTAGCCAGGTTCATCATCTTCGCTCAGTTGCTGAGCTCTGTATTATCTTCATCATCATCCTCGTCTTCCCCCTGCTCCTCATCTTTGGCACATCCAAGATCACTCAAATTGTCTCCGATAGCATTCAATATCACATCGAAAGTTGTTTCAGGTTTTGTGGTTGTTGATCGTGCGTTCTCAACATTCCTCATATGATCCTGCTGTTGAATAATCGCAGTCTCTGCATCTTGAACTCAGTTTCCTACCACTGCGGTCTCTCTATCCACATAATCCTCGATCCATTTCTCTTTGTCTTCATTGATTCAGAAGTGCGTTTCCAGTCCTTTCTCCGCCTAAAGCTTCTTTTCGGATCGCAAGCTGCGGAATGCTGCCAACACTCGGACCATTTCTGCCTCCAAGCTGCTCTTGCCTTTATTCGCTTAATGACTTTGTCATGTGGATTTCTTTGTTGATTGACCATATTTGCCCGCCGGAAGTGGCAAAACCTTCTTTTTGGCACCATGGACCACTGTATCTTGTGTTGACCTGGTTGTTGGGCGAGATGTTGGATTTGGCAAGATATGGACCACATGGAGGCAAGCTGTGTCCTTTATGTCAAGGTTGGTAGGTTTCATCTATTAGAACAAAGCAAAATCAGCGTTTTGACGGTTACTTCATTGGGAATACTCATGCTAACACTACATTAAGACTTGATGGTTGGCTTGCGATTCATGTAATATAACGGCGAGGTTTTGAGACAAACATCACCAGACGTCCTTCCCGTCGAAGACCATCCCTTTTATATCTATCAAAATGAGATATCAGCCGTTGTTCATCACAATATATCCCTGCAAACAAACAAACAACATGGGACTGACTCACTGCATATCGCGGGTCCATTGGAATCCCCTGCAGCTATACGCAGTGCAGCTATACGCAGCTGGATCCAGCTTGTATTGAAGGTGCATGTTGGCTGTCACTCGTTCCATTTCGACTTGTACCTAACTATATACTGTTCAGGACATCCCACCTCTTTTCGTGATCATCTTCCTCACCATTCCACAACAGAAAGTCATGGCGGCAGAAATACTTCGACCAGGTGCAATTGAAGCCGAATCGAGCCAATCGACAGGCGCATCAAACAATGCGCCACCCGTTGAGACACAGCAGCAACGCAGACACCAGTCAGTTCACCGCGACGCTGCAATTGTAGCCACCGGAAATATGACCCAGGATGCACGTTTACATATAGTATGTAAAACCAGATGCAGCAACAATCAGAAGCAGCATGCGATCGGACGTGAGTCACTCCATATCGATGTAGATGATGGACAACTAACAGTATAATGCACAGCTCGGGTCCGTTGAGACCTGCATAACCAATTCATCGCTGCCCGTGCCGGGAAACCTCCATGGTCAATCGAGGCCTTTGTCTGCACCATCTGCGAAATTGAACATCACGATGTTGTCAGTTGGGTAATTTTTTGCTATTGAATTTGGTGATAAACGTCCCCCGGAATGGACGAAACAGGCCTTGAAGACCATAGAGGAGGCTACCGAGTCGTATACGGTTGAGGTAACGGCTGATTCTACTCTGGAAGCAGCAACTAATTTCTTCTAGGTTTTCAACTTGTGAGCTACTATGGAGAGACAAGGAGGCCGGGTACAGCTGGAACAGTCCGACATGCGTCTTGCCTTGAATATGGCCAAAATGGCTAAAGGAGGATTTTTGCACTCCGCAATTGAGTAAACACTACAACTATTCAAGCCAACACACGCCGAAGTTCTAGAACAAATGACGTGGGGTGTTGTGTTTCCTGGGCACAAAACGGTGAAGGCTGCGATAGAAAGACACCCGGCAATGGTTTGGGAAGATCACATGGACGGCTGTCTCCCTTGCCACACTGGCACAGCAAAGAATCCACAGGCTCACTGGAGGGGCAAAGGCATGGGTGCACCTCCACCATGACCGGCGCCACCGAGGCCCGGAAAGCCCCCTGCTCCACCTGATGAAAGTGGGAGGACTCAAAGCTCTGAAACAGAAGGTGTGCCACCCGGATATATGTATATACATACTCCGCTTCCCAGTGCTCGATTTTCAATGTTGATCTATATGCCAAGGATCGCATGCGCGATACACATTCTATTCCAGATTTGCTGACTTGAGAAGGTCCATCCACAGGTTAGTACACTATCAGCTGCGTGGTAATGCAGCTGACAGCCATATTGTAGACAACAGCAGCCTTTGAGTGAACATGACAGCAAAGAGAAGAGTCAACTGAAGGTAACGGAATGTTTCATATTATCATGATCTACAATTAGCGGACACTTTAAAATATATTTTAAACGGTATATTTATATGCATCATTAAAGAACTATGTAGTTAGACAGGAGAATGTACATGAACAGCACAGCACGGCTGCCACAAAACCATTATTAATACAGTATGCCAAAGTGAATGGTTCCATACCGCGCTTACTCCCATGGCAAAATGAGCGTCAACGGAGTGTCAACGAGTTTGGGTCCTGTAAGTCGGGTAATAAAAACGCCATTTGGTTGTGAATACACATAATGCAAGTGTTGCCACCTTTTATAGGCAAAAGAGAAAGCAACGTGCTCTTTGCCCTGTTTTGAAAGTGAGCGTCAACAGAGTATCAACAATTTTAGGTCTTGTTAGTAGGGTAATTATGAAGTAATTTTGTAGTGGTTATACATAACAACAGCATTGACTACTTTTAGACCCAAAGAAGAAAGCGAAACGCTCCCTGCGCCATCTTGAAAATGAGCGTCAACTGAGCATCAACAATTTCTGGTCTTGTTAGTCTGTTAATTAAGAAGTAATTTTGTAGTGGTTATACATAACAACAGTATTGACAACCTTTGTACACAAAAAAGAAAGCGAGACGCTCTGTGTCCCAACTTGAAAAAGAGAGTCAACCGAGCATCAACAATTTTTGGACCTGTGAGTCGGGTAATAAACATGCGATTCGGTAGTGAATATACATAATGGAAGTGTTGCCATCCTTTATAGATAAAATAAATAGCAACTCCATCCCTGCCCCATCTTGAAAATGAGCATCAACAGAGCGTCAACGATTCTAGGTCTTGTTAGTCTCATAATCATGAAGTAATTTTGTAGTGGTTATACATAACAACGGTACTGACAACCTTTAGACGCAACAAAAAGAGCGAAACGCTCCCTGCACCATCTTGAAAATGAGCGTCAACGGTGCGTCAATGATTTTTGGTCATGTAAGTCAGGTCATCAAAACGCGATTTGGCAGGGAGTTCACATAATGGAAGTGTTGCTACCCTTTATAGGCAAACAAAAAAGCAACACACTCCCTGCCCCATCTTGAAAATGACCGTCAACAGAGCGTCAACAATTTTAGGTCTTGTTAGTCAGGTAATGAAGAAGTAATTTTGCAGTGGTTATCGATAACAACAGTATTGAAAAGGTTTATACGCAAAGAAGCAAGTGAGATGCTCCATGTCCCATCCTGAAAATGAGCGTCAACGGAGTGTCAACAATTTTTGGACCTGAAAGTCGAGTAATACAAACGTGATTTGGTAGTGATTACACATAATGGAAGTGTTGCCATCCTTTATAGGCAAAAAAGAAAGAGACACGCTCCCTGCACCATCATGAAAATGTGCGTCAACGGAGTATCGACGATCTTGGGCCTTTGATCATGGTTTATCGAAGGGCGCTGTGGCTGTTAAAGTCCATATACTCAGTTTTGGCCAGTTTTGTAGTCCAAAATGCTCGTGGACACTTAGTTGCAACTTTCTAAATGAAAAAAGTTGTTACTGTTCAGGAGGCTATTGCGGGAATATCATTTGCTCATTTGCTCATACTGGTTGCTAATCACTTGTTTATGGATATGTGCGATCAAGCGCCACTTAGATTACCCACGATGCAAGACCATCAATTGTAGACGCTCCATTGACACTCAGTTTCATGATGGGGCAGGGAGCGTCTCTCTACTTGTTTGCTATATAAAGGTTGTCAATACATCAGAAAATGACAATGCAGTACCATAATCAATAATTTCCTATCAACAGTAGGATATCTGAATGTGACCATAAATAGAAAGATCCAAAATGCTGAACCGGAGATCGGGCCCGATAGGTCGACTCAAACTCGGCAAAAACCGCGGGTTGACAGTGACAGGGCCGGGTTTGCACCGCCAAGAAGCTGCAGGTCGCGTTCTTGGACGGTTATGGAATGGAACACAGCCCTTCCTCCAGTCCAATCCCGGACCTTTGGCAGGTTACCCGGACCCATTGATACCACTATGGCTGGGTGATGGGCACAATTTCCACAATGGTTCAGGAGCGCATAAAGAGGTTTTGGCAGAAGTAGATGAAGCTTGATGAATTGACAGAACCAGGATGAGCGGACACAGCTGAATACTTCTGTGGAAGAGATAAGAAGTACTGCACAACCAAATGGAGGGTTCCAGCAGTTGTTTAACTGTACATGGATGATATTGCAGCGGCACCGGCACCCCATCCATTTGGAGACCTTATGGAGTGTCGTGATATCGTCCCTGAAATATTGCATTTGCCCCAAGGGACATCTTGAGCAGGAATTAGTTATATGAGGGTATGTTCCGGGAAGCCACAGTCTGACACAGGTATAGCGTGTCTACCGCCCGACATGGAGCCGAATGTATCACCTTCTTAGAAAGTGAAGCAGTGTGAATGCATCAAGTTTCACCCCACCATGTTCCCTCCCGAGTTGATCGTCATATAGAGCTTGGATTCGGACGAATTAATGGTACTGGCTTGTGGGTCACCTGAGGAACAGATAGACAAATTGCTATTTTTCACCTCATTCCCCAGTGAAAAGCAATTCCTGTACCAATTTTGCTACATCTCAGCATTTTCCTGATTTCAGTGAACAAATTGTGAGTCACAAGAATTCGTCTGGGCATGCGCAAGGGTCGCACGCTCCATGTGAAAGTTCTAGAATCCAAATCTGGAAGTATGAAGACCACTGTACTCAATATCTGTTTGCCTATTACTGTTATGTGAGAAAGCTAAAACTAAAGTAGTGATGAAATTTCTTAACAATATATAAGTGAGTGATATCATATGAGCCATAGAAGGAGAGTTCAGTGCTCAATACAAATCTCTTTGCATGACAATCATCATGCTGCATTCATTCATGCATCCAACTGCATAACTCTCCGCACAACACTGGTGCACATGGTCGAGATTCATAACATTGCTTATAATAGGTCATGGAAATTGAGGAGAAGGAGCTGGATGAGAACAGGTGAGGAAGTTGGGCTGTCATGTTCAAAAACTAGAGGAAAGATCTACATGCCATAAGTTGCTGACCGAAATAGCGGGAATGTGACAGGGGTATGTCATCTGTCACTCAGATAATGTGGCACTGGGTCATCAGAAATTCACAGCCCACAACGCTTCTGGATGCAAATGATAATACATAAAAACACAATAGTGGTTGTCAATAATCACTATATGATTTGTTGCATACAATTATTAAGAGTACAATGACTGATTGGATGTGTTTACTGTGAGCATCAACAGAGCGTCAATGATGTTTAGACTTACACTTTTTGCAATCAAAGAGCTGCATTGTCACATCCTTCCAAACTGAATGTATTGGTCGGCTGTATAGCTAAAAAGGCAAGCGACACGCTCATTGCACCATTCTAAACATCAGCGACAATGGAGGCTCAATGATTTTTGGCCTTGCATCTTGGATAGTGCAAGGGCTGTGTGTCCACATTAACCCAGGATCAAACTAACCTCTGCCTTTCATGGCACAAATGATTGCAACGACATCGCTACTATGTCCTAGAAAAGAGCATCAACCAAGCGTCAACAGAGCTTCAGCCATTTTTGGTCTTGTACCTTGCATAATCTAAGGGCTGTGCATTGAGATTCGCCAATAATCAGAGTAGTGGCCACCTGTATGGGCAATGTTGCTAGTAATGATTCCGCAACCGCCCCCTGAAAATATGCATCAGCCAAGCGGCAACAGTTCGTGTGGGGCTCAGCATGCTGCAATGCAAAGAACTGCCTTGCGTCCTTCCTAAATCAAGTTTTTAACGGTCAGTCATTTTCATATGTGCTTCTATAAAACTTCAGAAGTATGCGTTCAATGTGTCACAGGTCTTACTAATGTCTCACATGTAGCTCTATGGTCAATATTTGAGAATGAGCATTGTCCTTCACAATCACGTAACTTTTGACATTCCCTCACCACAAATTATGCAGCTTTTGAATACCTCCCACCATGTCGGATTCCCAAATGTTGAATACCTCATTTCTAGAGGTTATGATATCTTCCAAAAATGAACGTGTCTTTAGTCGTGCTTTGAGCAACCTCATATTGCAAATCATGTTTCTTGCTTGCCAGGCTTCTATGAGTCTGGGCTCTAAGCGTCCTGTTACTTGGATCAATCCTAGACATGCACCTTTGTGGTGCTTCCATTCGCAATGCAAATTGAGCAGACTGGCAGCCCTAGCATCCTATGTACCGTTTGTAATCAAGATCTTTGCCATCCATCAGAAGATGGGAGCAGCTCAATGGGGAACCGCTTGGTGGCGAGAGCACATTACAAAGTAGAATGAATTACATGAGTCAGAGTTTTCTGAACTGACCAGTACAACCTTTGATCAAACAGCTTTGGCCATACTGAGGAGACAAGGAAGTTGAGGAATGACAATTGTAAGTATGCAAAGGAAATTTATATTCGATAGTAAGATCTCATCCATATCAATACAATTGACACACAAAACGCTCCAAATGGGCAGCAAAGAACTTCCTAACTGCCAAATTTCACCAAGACACCTGGAATCACTACCTCATGTTAGGTTTTGTTTCGGCTCATATTCCTTGGAACGCTATATCAAACCTAGAGCTATGACATTCATATAATGCATTATCCAGCAAGCTGGTGCATCCCTCAGTCAGCATCCATAGCAACATTTGCCAGAGGAAATTCTCACTGACGGTGGATGCAATTAAGATGCAATTGCCATCACGAAATAAAGTTAGCTTAGCATTGGACGGGTAGACATCAATGACCAAATTCCTCATAACCTCGGTCTTTACTTACTATATGGATCTAAATTGGGCATTGGGAGAAGTACAACTTGCTTTCAACGAGGTTGATAGCCTGTTCACTTGCCATTGTGAAAGCTATTTCAGGATAATCGGTCAACGGTCAACATACTGGAGCAAAGCTAGCCATACATTTGAAGGTGGTTCTTGAAAGTGTTCAGCTTAGCGACGGCCATGTACTTGGACTTACAAATGATATTGCATTGCCAAATTACTAGATGATTTGGGAACTACAACCAACCATTGAGACCTCCGGAATCGAGTGGCCTGTAATGAGATACTACATACCATGCATGGCGCATGTCATTCAGCTTGCTTTAGGTGCTGTAATGAGCAGTCCCAGTGTAAATGGCCACACCGAGTCTTGGGACGCTCATCAGCGTGATCAGCAATCTGGAAAGAATGAAACCACAGACATTGGGAACAGACAAAGACTGCAAAGAGAGGGCAATGCTAGAATCAACAAGGTGTCGGCTATGACATCAGGTTTAGAAAAGATAATTGAGAAAGTACATATTTCAAGATAGTTTGAAAGACCTGAAACCGACCTTCATATAGCAGAGAATGCATGTTGAATTGCTTATGCTGACACCTGGTCGTCGAAATGAGTTCATTGACTTTCAAAATGCCCATTATGAATTGCAGTACCACTGACCATGGATGTGAAAACATGGTGGAATTCGACATTGGAGATGCTTGAGCGAGCATACCGATTACGCGAATTCACCTGGGTGTGGCTCAAGAATCCAACATATGATCATAAGCGGCCACTCTTCACAACACACGATGAATGGACCTTCTCCAAGTACCCCAGGGATGTTTTGGGGCCATTCTGATGCTGGATGCTGTGGATGCCAAAAAGGCATACGGTTACTCTGCGTCACGTAATCACTGTTCACAATGACACGTTCGATCCTATGGATGGCATTATGTGCTCATTAGCTAAGAAGAAGACCCAATTCTAGGAAGACTTATACTTCGCAGTGAAGTTTGCGCGACAGAAACTGTCCAAATATTTTGCTGAAGAAACCCCAATGACCGGTATGCTTGTCATTTCGGCACATATCCTTGATTCTATCTGGAAGCTGCGATCATATAGGAAGTGGGACAAGGAAATGGATATTACTACTGATGATGATACCTCTTATACTACGCAATTCCAAGAGGCGTTTGTGAACTATGTGGAGAACAAATGCTGGGACAAACATCTACGAATGGCCATCATTATACTCACAATGTTCCAGGTATTAATCTCCTCCCCTGCGCAATACGTCCTGGATTTAATCAATCTTCGTTTGATCCCCATAATTTCGCCAGCAATGATGAAGAATACATGACCCGTCAAAGTGTGGCTGAAACAACACCCGGAGAAAGCGATCATGCACCATGCTGCATGACAGCCACAAGGATGTAGTCGAAATGGCCGTGTGAAGCACCGAAGAACTGTGGGCAAGTTAATCCAACTGTTAATGATTACCACTCTGACCCCATGGAGATTAGTAGTACATTTTGGTTACTGGACATCGCCGACTGGTGGCGTCAACATGAGGAAATGCACTCAAAGTATGCAGATCTCTCCAATGTGGCACGCGACATGGTCTCAATCATACTATATCGTGCTGGTGTTGAGGCCAGTTTTTCCCTTGGGGGAGACGTTATAACTGGAGACAGTCTGAAATCACTGGGGAGATGCTTCCGGAAGTTGTCATAGTAAGGAACTTTGCTCAAGTGAACAACGGAATATTGGCAGTCGATTATACAGCATTGGACACCACAGACACTGAAAATGACTTAATATTGAAGACAGAGGTGGAGGAAAGAAACTTCCACAGAATGGCCAAGGTCCATAACTTTTTGGAGATGTGGCAGGGCAGCCAAAACCTACATGCTACACTGAATGAATCTCGCCCCAATAACCAACACGTGACAGCTGTAGGATGGACACACTTCAGATACCGAAGAGGTCATCAAAGCATCCTGGTCAATCATTCAACATGATAGTGCGGCTGCATTTAAGTGTTCAGAAAGCTCATCTTTGCCACTAGCTTAGTGTGCAAAGGACCTCCCTGGAGAAGAAACTAAAGTATTGAATCTCTGCCTAATCAACAGAATCGACTGTCATCGAGCCGAAAGTGACAAGGATAGTGCACCTGAATCCATGTCCGCCACCCATAATTGCAATAACGGGAATGGTGACTTGGATAATCTCAACATGGGCAAATACAAATGGGAGGCAGCCGATGAATCTGACATAGAGCTAGACAATGGCATCGAGGCTCGGGAAAGCCCTGAGTGCCTGGATGTGAATGCTACAGCAAATTTTCCCGGATTGATTCGGCAAACACAGATGTTAATCGACCAGGCTGAACAGGGGTTGATGATGGTCACTGCAATGGAAACAAGAAGAAATAAGGGAAACAAGAATACATAGAACAGAATTGGTCAATATGATTCCACCAGGTTCTATATGTTGCTAGACCGAAACTTTGACATAGAGAAATATTCTGGGAGAATATTGAGCAGTTACATGTGAATAATTGTTCGTAAGCAGAATTATAGCAGGCGGAATGAATCGTTCAGCAAGATATATCAATTTTGGTAGAATGGGAGCAACCTGTCGAAGAATATTACTGGGCTCGGCGTTACCACTGCGCTGAGTTTCAATCTTGCAGAAAGGCAACCAATAAGTCCTAATAATTCTTTATAAAATTATCAATGGCAGCAGATATTGACTAGACAATTCATTGAATGGTGCATAAACAGAGCATGGAAGATTTTTCATCTTGTAGGCAAGGTAATTGTGAAGCGATTCGGTTATTGTTAAGTATAACTGATGGATTGGCTGCCTTCATAGGCAACACAGCAAGTGACATGGTCACTGCCCCATTCTGCAAATGAGCATCAACCGAGTGTCAATGATTTTTGGCTTTGCATCTTGGGTTATCTAAGTGTTGATTAGTGGTAATAATTTATATGGGATATATTGGTGGCCTTTTCAGGCAAAATAATGCATGATATCTTCAGTACCCCAGCATGAGAATTAGTATCAATGGAGCATCAATAATTTTTAGTCTTTTATGTCAAGAAATTCCAAAGTGATGTGGTAGTGGTTAGACATAATGAATGTAATGGCAGCCTTTATAGGTAAAAGAGAAAGTGACATGTTCATTGCCCCATTCTGAAAATGAGCATCAACGGAGTGTCAATGATTCTGGCTTTGCATCCTGGGTTATCTACGTGGTGATTGGATGCAGACATCCATACATGAGGAATTAGCTGCCTCTAGGGGCAGGACAACCGTGGCACACGCCCTACCACATTCTGAAAATGAGTGTCGACGGAGCCTCAATGATTTTTGGTCTTGCATCATTGGTAATATATGTGTCGCATTGTGGCAATGATTTATCTACCATGTGATGATGGCCTATTCAGCCGAAACAGTGCAGGATATCTTTGTTACCCCATCTAGAAAATGAGGGTCAACGGAGCGTAAACATTGTTTGATCTTGTATATTGGATCAAGGCATCACGTGGATATTTGAGATCATACCAGAACTCTTGACCACCTTAGTAGTCCAAAATACAAAACACAAAAGGAAAAACATTGATTCCAAAATAATCAATATTGCAACCTGCAACGCATTTACAAAGTGATTACTGGATGTTGAATAAGCGATTTTGATCAAATACTATTATCAAACATCAAAACCAAGAGCAGGTTATGAAATTACAGATAGACCCGCTGGACAACCCGCCGAAAACCGTCCCAATTCAGAGTCGTTGGAATATCTGCATTGAACCATGCCTGAATTGACAGTTTGGGGTTATTCACGACCTGGACCGCCAATTTGGCAATGGTTCATTTCCTACCCAGACCCGGATGCAGACCCAAAGCGACGGTCCGGACCTGTTGCTAATATTATGGTAGTCTCATTCCGCCTCTATTGTACTACTACCAGTCATACTTCTTCTACCAAGCTGCTATGCACATTCTGTGCACTGCATATGGTTAGATTAAAACAATATCAATTACAAACCATAATCTGATGTGCATAAACTTGAATGTCATATGGACACACAATACAACAGGGTGGAGAACATTTCCCCAATTGTCAGTTACATTTATAAAGAAGAAATTAATTAATGAGAAAAGCAAAGGACATTCTACAATGCTAATCAGCCTCACCATCAGGCAGAGCGATTTTCAGCAACCGATCATTCTGGGAGTGTCTGGACGTTGTCACAACAGAATCTCCAATTATCATTTTGACTGTTGACTGCAAAAAGAAGTGGCCTTCAGGGTCACCTGGAAGTACAGGCAATGTATCAGCAATGTTAGAGGAATACTTTGCAATATTAGCAACATGTTTGGGACCACTGGAATGTGCAGGAAGTCAGCTTTGTTGAGCTGATTGGGAGTACGGATATCACTATGCCAAGGACTATGATGTAACTTGCCTCTTTTGTAGTTAGCACCATGAGTCATCGATCAACCTTATGTCGATGTGACATGTCTCGTTACACGATACGAGAGACACACCTTTGCATACGCCCTCGCACACTCGACTACTGCAGCACACGCCACTGTACAACAGGTTATGAGCGCTTGCGTTTAAAAAGAGAATCGAAGATCAATACCTCCATTTTTGTTTGCCGAGTGGAGGTCAACATCGTCACGGACATGCATCTCCACAAATGGAGCAATTATCCTGCACCCTGCCGTACTTTTGACGGCGGCCGCTGGATGTCACCCATACAGTGCGAGTGACTACGATAACTGATGATTGCAATACAAGATTAGGATCGTGCAAGATGAGTTCGACGACGATCACAATCACCACGTTCAATGGCACAAACTATGCACAATTGGCAACCGAGATGGCACAACATCTCGACGAGAAGCAAGTGTATGGTATCATCAAAGGATACGACGACAAGCCAGAAGAGCCAGCAGCAAACGTGACCGCTACAGAGAAGGCCGCTCTCAAAGACTGGATGAATCGCCATGGTGTTGCCAGATTGACTATCCTGCTCAGCATGGAACCGAGGATACAGGTGGAACATACGGTCATCGACGATGCGAAGACGCTTTGGGAGAAGCTAGCATCAGCCTACAAGTCAAAGCGAAAGATCAAAAGCTTCGAGATTAGGGCAGACCTTTGGAGCATCAAGATACAAGACTGCGGAGATGTGGACAATTACGCATCGCGGATCGATCAGAAAGTCAAGGATTACAATCTCTGTGCTGCACCATCGACCACTGACAGTGATGCGGACACTGCAAAGACAATCGCCAAGATGAGTGAGCAAGAGCACATCTTCTACCTCCTATGCGGAATCCCAAGGAACGACGAGTGGAAAGTCTTCCTGGAGCTCATGATGGACAAAATCACCATGATGACTGCCACCCCCGATGAGATCGTCACCAAGCTCGTCGAAACGGTAGCTGCAATCAAGAGAGAGAATGGGCTCGCTGCAGAAGCTCCGCTCTTTGCAAAGAAGGGGGGCAAAGGCGGTAAAACTGGTAAAGGCGGCAAAAGTCCAAACAGGGATAAGAGAGATGACAAGAGAGATGATGAGAGAGATAATAAGGGAGACAAAGAGAAGGATTTCCGGAAGTCCATTCATCGCCAGCGGCGAGGGCATACCACCGAGAACTGCTTGAGCCAGCAGCACGGCGATCCTCCCAAGGCTGGCAATACTGCAGCAAAAGCATCGACTGAGACTACTTCGACTCTCACCACTTCGATCGAGAACTATTGGATAGTGGCCAGCTCAAGTGCTTCATCCAGTGATTGCTTCATCGATTGCGGATGCACTACTCACATCTCCGGCCATCGATCAATGTTCATCACCTACACTGAATAATCTCCGAATACGAGGAAGGTGAAGGGATACAATGGGGTCACATTGTTTGCATCCGGATATGGAAGTGTTATGTTGATTTGTCATCTACCGCATGGAAATACGGAAACGATCATATTCCAAGAAGTGGTGCATTTGCCGGGGTGGTTCAATCTCATCTCACAGTCTCAGATCATGGACAAGGATGTCAAAGTCGAACCGATAAATCACTACCATCTCAACCTCTACAATCGCCATGGCAAGTTGATTGGCACTGCACCTCAGGTCGATGGGCGCTTCGTGCTGGTTCGCGTGCTGGATCGAGCTCCGGAATCGACTGAACACACCGATATCGACAACAACAAAAGCTGCCTGTTGGCTCTTATGATGACTGGGCATGCATCTCGGCACAATGCAGAGAAGCGGATGTAATCGCACCGCCGCCTGGCGCACGTCGGTCCGAAGGACTTGGAGATCTTGCCGACGATCACAAATGCTCTGAAGCTGACCGGGAAGTGCGATTGCGAGAGCTGCATCAAGTGCAAATTAGCTCGAAAGCCATTTACTCCCATGACCTCCCGTGACACTGAGCCTCTGCAGCAGGTGCACTCGGACATATGCGGTCCACTGGAAACAGCCATCAGAGGAGGTCGATATATGCTGCTCTTCATCGACGATGCCAGGAGGCATTCTAATGAGTACATATTGAAGTACGAGTCGGAAGCGCTAGAGAAATTCAAAGTATGGAAGGCTCTTAGAGAAAAGGAGTCGGGCAAGCAAGTGAAGCGATTTCGTACAGATGGAGGCGGTGAGTACACCTCCAACAAATCCGCAGAATACCTAAAATCAGAGGGCATACTAAAGGAAATGACTACCCCCTACACTCCTCAGTTGAATGGTGTCGTCGAACGGGCGAACCGCACGATCATGGAGCGCATACGATGCACGCTGGACGATGCCGGACTTTCGAAGAAGAACCGGGAGTTTGCAGTCTCGGTGGCGGACTCTCTCCAGAACCGCACTCTGACACGCTCTGTGGTTCGCAGGACTCCGTACGAGGCCTCGCATGGATCGGGAATGAAGCCATTGTTGAAGCATCTCCGTGTGTTCGGATGCTTGGCTTTCATGCACGTTCACAAAGAGAAATGAAAGAAGCTGGATTACAGTGCCACTCCCGGCATCTTCGTTGGGTATGGCATATCGACTAAACAGTACTTCGTAGACGATCCATTGGCCAAGAGGCTTTACCGCTCCAGAGATGTGGTATTCAGAGATGGAAAGCGGTACACAGCACCGAACGCTGCCGACAAAGTGATCTTGAACGCGCACTTCTACAGACATGTCATCGAGGAACCCAAACTGAAACCCACACCCTTAGAGAAGCAACCAACCGAACTTGAAACGGAGGATTGTTTGGACGACAAATCACCTCCAAAGCGGAAGAAGAAGTCACGAGAATTGGCCGGCCTTGAGACGTCACTTGGAGATGCATGGAAGCCGCCGGCCGAACGCAGTCGCCGGAACAGCTCTGGGAATGATACGTTGGCAGAGTCTGCACAATTGCCTCTCGAAGATGAGGAATTCGAGGATATGGTTCCCATCTACGCTGCAGCTGCGATCTCCGACGATCACGAGGATGCGCTTGATCCAAAGTCTTACAAAGCAAGAACCGAGTCTCCGCTCGCTGAGGAATGGGATACAGCGATGAAAGACGAGTCAGATGCAATTGGTCAGCATCAAGTCTTTGGAGATTTCCTGGAGCTTCTGGAAGGGAGAAAGGCTTTGCCAAGTCACTGGGTATACAAGATCAAGCGTGATGGAGCAGGCAATGTGCAGCGGTTCAAGGCCAGGCTACTCTGTGGAGGAAATCTCCAAATCGAAGGCATCGACTACCAGGCTACATATGCACCGACTGCTTGTTTGGGCCACGTTAGGCTGGCACTCGCGATCGCCGCCAAGTACGATCTCGAGATCCATCAAATGGACGTATGCACCGCTTTCTTGGGAGTTGACTTTGAGGAAGGGATCTATATGCACCCACCGCAGGGATACTTTGATTTGGTCCCTGGGAGCCGATATTGCGATCCAAGATCAAACACTTCGCGGAAGATGGTACTCCGCTTGAGAAAGTCTCTTTATGGCCTGGAACAGTCTTCGCACATTTGGTATGGCACTTTTGAGGACTTTGTGATCTCGATTGGATTCGTGGCATCATGCATCGAGGAGGACTGTTTGTGCTCCATGACATGGAGGATCACGGCATAGTCGTAGCTGCAGTCATTCTGTACTTCGATGATCTCCTCATCATTGCTAACGAGGGCTTGATTAGGTAGATCAAGGATCAGATGACGAAGAGGTTCCGGATGCATGTTCTCAGATGTGTCTCCTTCTATCTCGGCATGAATATGGAACGCAATCAGGAGCATCACACGATCGACATCCATCAGCAGAGCTACATCCGGACGATCTTGGCGAAGTTCCGAATGGAAAAGTCCAGACCAGTTGCCATGCCAATGGCGATGAAGCTTCACAAGAGGAAGCCCGACGAGGAATCCTGCGATTCAACCATATACCAATCGATGATTGAAAGCCGTATGTATGCGATGACCGCCAATCGGCCCGATATTGCATATGCCATCGGAGTTCTTAGCCGGTACAATCACGACCTGAGCTATGAGCATATGGTAGCTCTCAAGCTCGCGTTTTGGTACCTCAACGGCACGAAGGAGTGGCGACACCGTTTCGGAGGAGCACTCGGAGGAGCACTCGGAGGAGCACTCGGAGGAGCACTCGGAGGAGCACTCGGAGGAGAAGTAGAAGGTGCACTTAGATGTCATGTCGATTCGGACTATGCTGGATGCCCGGATGACTATAAATCGACAAGTGGACCGGTCATCGCCTTCGGAGGAGCGCTCGACTGGCGATTGAGAAAACAGAAGTCGACTGCCCAGTCCACGACCGATGCCGAATACTATGCCATTGGAGTAGGCTGTATGAGACTCTCACAGATCTCGCATCTCTTGAACGAGCTCGGCATCCCGACTATCACTCACCTGTTCTCCAATTCACAGTCACTGATCGCCAATATCAAGAAAACAATCTACCACGGAACTGCAGTTGCACACATTGCGACCAAGTACTATCTTGCTGCAGATATTACCAGAGACGGAGATATCGACTTGAGCTACGTACCGACTGCTCAGATGCGCGCCGACTGCTTCACTAGGCCACTGCCGAAGCCCGCCTTCTTGAAGCAGTGTGCTGCAATGGGAATGATCGGAAATTGTCTCGGGATTGGAATTGGGAATGGGCTCGGAAATGGCCTCAGTACAATCGGAAATGGTCTCGGGAATGGTCACGGAAATGTTATCTGAACCGGAAATGGCATCGGGAATGCCGTCAGAAAGTAAATTGATTGGGCACGTATGTTTCCAGGAGATCCACAATTTTTGATTGGCTCCTCCTCTCGTTTGTTTACTGTTTGGTTTGAAATGCACATGATAGCCGTCCTGGAGGAGTGTTGAGCTGGTTGGCTGTATGGATATCACTATGCCAAGGACTATTATGTAACTTGCCTCCTTTGTAGTTAGCACCATTAGTCATCGATCGACCTTATGTCGATGCGACATGTCTCGTTACACGATTCAAGAGACACACCTTTGCATACGCCCGCGCACACTCGACTACTCGAGCACACGCCACCATACAACAAGCTTGAGTACAAATCAAGGAGCTTGGAAGCAGCTGAGGAATCACATCGTCTATTTTCGAAATACTGCTATTGGACTCTGAAGTCATAGTTACTATTCATCATTAGATGACTTCAAACTTATGTACTTTATTTGTATTGACATATCTGGGTCTATGTGTCTACATTTCTATCCATCAATGCACAATGAATCTGGACCTTCTTCTTGTGGTGCCTCAGTGCAATCATAGAGGTACCAGAACATAACTGTTAAGTGAACATTGCGATTCCATTGAAGAATGTAAGTAATCAACATATGTGGTGGAAGCATTCAGTTATCTCAAGGATAGGCTATGGCATGTGTATTGTATATACTGAGATACTCCCTTAGAGGTGGGGATTTACTAACATGGAAGCAGGAATCAAGTGCAAACTGTAATACACCTGGAAGCCATAATTATTTGACATTGGGGATGCACTTGGATACCACCATTATTCGAGTTCGTTGATCCACTTGGACTTAAACAATATTCACACTGGAAGGTAGTAATGGAGTACAGTCAGAGATACACTTAGATGTTGTGATTGAAGTTTCCATAGTCACTTGGTGGGTATAATTTAGTCAACTTGGACATACTCTTGCAGGCAGTGAGTCAGTGACATTACAAATGCACATGGTGGATGTGATTGAGCAAATATGGCGATGGATTGGGAGGCTGTGATAGGGTAAACTGAGTGTCGAACTTGGTGGTGGTAGTTCCAGAGGCAGTTTATAAAGAAGCAGTTACTATGGGAGCTAAGATTGTATTGATTGGTTGACTCACAATCACAGGAATATGGTGAGAGTGAATAATATTGTTGGCCTTCTGGAGAGCCGGCTGAAGTAGTCAATTGATAGTAAGGCGTGGAAGGAGTTTGGGCTCCATTTCATTGTTAACTCATGATCATGAGAATGCAGAAACGTGTAAAGGCACGTACGCCTGCGCTCGACTACGTAGGCTTACGTACGGTAATTGAGTGGATCATGGTTGCACACGTGGACTCGAGTGATTGTAGGTGTAGATGTATAGGTAAGATTATCGCTAGAGATCTAAGGCTCGTGGCGAGCCGACTATATTAAACCGGGGTTACCCGGCCCTGGACACGTCACGTGCTGCCGTGCCGTTACATTATCCCCCTCTTTAGGTGCAGACCTCCTGGGCTGCATAACCCCGTACAAGAGTAGGAAAGGAAAGAAATGGAAAGGAAGCAATCAAACAACCGTTCCACGTACGCAATCGTACGAACCCATAAGTCCCACAACCGATCAGTACCGCGCAGGGTGACCTTTCGGTGGATCTGGCGCACAGGGAAAATCCACCTCCACTTGACTGACTCCGAAGGTGGTAAAAACCCATGCCGACGCCATTTGTACCGGGCCGAGATCCAAAGAAGAGAAGAAGAGAATAGAGAAACAAGAAAACATCCAAAAGTAATCCCGTCTCCATATCTCAACTTCCTAACGCATGCTCCAACCAACGACCATCATTCCCGTAGCTCGTATCTCGGCGTAGGTCATTGTCGGAATCGTCAAGGTAGTAGAGCTTCCGCTCGTGACTCGGCATTGATGGGAGCTTCCGCTGCCGGCATCGTACGTAGCCTTCGGTGATCATGGATTGTATATGTCAATGGCGCGTCATTCGTCGACATCTAACACGTAAGCTTCTTTAACATGGTTATACTTACCAAGTTCAAGCAGGCCTGCGCTCTCTTGTGCCTTCATGCAGCGCTTCCGCATGCTCTGCAGAGTATATCTTGCAGCCGGTAGTCATCGGTACATGGCATTGACTCGTAAGTTCATCTTGATTCGGTAAACATCTTTGGAAGTCCGCTTCGGTGACTCTCCGGTCAACTTCATGGTTGCACTCTCGATAGGCGGCTTCAGCAGAATCTTGGTCGACTGTTGGTAGACTTCTCGGTCGACTCCTCGGTGCGTGTCTTGGTAGATTGCCTCCCGGTGGGCTTGTCTACTTGTCGGTAGGACTTGACTGGTCGACTTCACGGTACGTGTCTTGGTAGATTGCCTCTCGGTGGGCATTGAGTTGTTGACAGGACTTTATTGTGTAGAGGTGGTTATCTCCCCCTTTTGAAAACTCGTTGCTCCGTCGACGTCTTCTTCATCATATCGATTGTCGATTGCCATCGTGACTTGGTAGCAGTGTAATCGTGATTCGGGATTGTAATCGTAATCTCTCTGTGATTGGACACGTAATTCGGTGCGGCTTTCGCTTCGTCTGCAGACTAAGACTATCTCCTCCGGCTTCGGTCGTCCTTCCGCGTCGCCCTCTGTCCAGTAACTACCCTGACTTGCTCTGCCTGTTGACTTACTGTCGTATGAGACGTCCCAATGTCCTCAATCTCGACCTCACTGCAACGGCTATGCT
>Ga0307512_10000481_pt1 | contig 58679 bp, 53 predicted proteins | sample 14_EM_MG_FD_200267 | JGI IMG/M metagenome (GOLD analysis project Ga0307512, IMG submission 200267) | Populus trichocarpa ectomycorrhiza microbial communities from riparian zone in the Pacific Northwest, United States - 14_EM | ecosystem: Host-associated > Plants > Roots > Unclassified | place... | reverse complement strand
CCGCTTACCCTCCGCCCGTTTGTCGCCCCTGTCACAACAAGGGTGTGTAAACACAGCTTTGAAAAGGATGCCATCTTCGAGATGATCCGTAACCAGAGAGGAGGTGGAATCGACTGTCCGGTACCTGGATGTTCCCAGAAACTCACTGCTAAGGATCTAGTAGAGGATGAATACTTGCTGGCCAAGATGAAGAGGCACGAGGAGAGGATGGAGAGGGAGAGAATACAGGCGCAAATGGCAGAAGAGGAAGAGGGAGAAGAAGAAGAAGAAGAGGAGGAGGAGGAAGGGGGAGAAAAGCCGGTGAGCAAGGAGATGAAGAGAGTTAAGAAAGAGAAGGTAGCACAGCCTCCTGCTGCAAAGCGCAGGGCAAGGGCGCAAGTTATGGATCTGTCAGATAATGAAGAGATGGAAGATTAAGGGGTGTAGCGGAGTACCTAGATTTTCTAGTGCGAAGTTTGGGAGAGATGGTAATGCTGCAGTCTGTGTCTCTAAATACCCAGCATTATAATACTCACAATAGACATCTGTTTTTACCCAGTTACGTGCTAGAATGGCAAGTGAACCAAACCTGGTAGTACCAGAAACGAATTGCCCTGCTCTCGTAAACTAAACTTTGCCTCGCTCGCGGGCTCTTTCACGGCGCCAGCGAAAATCACCACCAAATATCAACAGGTGGTTCTCAACCCAACGACGTACTTAAGTAAACTCATACATAGAAGCAAAGCGAAGCTAAAAGTGATGTACATACACCAGAATATACCATGCTATTCTTTCGGAAATTGTCGAAGCTTCAGTCTCCTCGTATAGCAGCGACTCTACAATTATCAGCAGCAATCTCTTTCTACCAACGCAAAATCTAGATTCTGACAGTAAAAGTCGGCTCAGCACCCCCCCTCCCCCCCATTTACCCTTTGGACCATCGCACAGCTATCTTTGTGTGTTTCGTGAAAGACCCGTAGAGTGATTTGCTTCAAGAATAGTGATTCACTGCTAGGTTCACAATCTAGCACATTATCAATACGCCGAGACGTTTAATTCATTATGGGCTCCTATACCCATCACTCTCCATTAGGGCGGGGTTCTTGTTCATAAAAGTCCGTCACGCAAGTTTCCCACCTGCTCGAGTCATAAATTGTGTCACTCCCACTCTTTCTCCCCTCCACACATTCTATCTTCCTTCACCTCCATCAACCTCATTTGCTCCATAGAAAATAACTAAAAAACCAACTCCAAACAAACAACATGCCTCATCCTCTTGTCAGCCACTGCTACATGTCGCTGTGGGAAGTTTACATTGGTCGAGCCTCTGGTGCATGTCCCATTGCCAAATGTATGTCTCCTCTCTTCTTCTTTGATTCCAATACTAAAGGCCTTGCCTACAGCCCAATGCATCTGGGCCAATCCGTTCGAGATTTCCAACGCATGTGCCCAGGATCGTGTCTGGGCTATCGAGCGTTATGAAAAATGGCTTCTCTCTCAGGAGAAGGCTGATCTTGTCATCAAGGCCAAGAACGAGCTTAAGGGAAAGCGTCTGGCTTGCTGGTGCTTCCCTAAGGCTTGTCATGGAGACGTTCTTGCCAGGTATGTATGGCAGCGGAAGAAGTTTAAAAGGATGCTGATGAGTGGTAGGGTTGCCAACGAGTCCATGTACGAAACTAACATCCGCCGTAAGGAGTTGGGGTTACTCCCTGGCCTCAATGTCCATGCCAAGGAGTTTGTTCCGGCCGCTGTTGAGGCTACCAAGGGTACTTAGGTTTGGCGGTTTCGATTTACTGAGTCTGGAAATGTCTATGTTTTTCCTGCTCGAGTATTTGGCATTTGTTTACAGCTTTTCTTATCGATTTCTTGGTCTGTGAATAAGGGATAACATCAATGTTTTTCCTGCTTGGGTCTTTAGGGTCTTTGGGCTTTTTTGTACGGGTATCTCAGTTTCTTGGTTTGGGAAATAAGGAATAGAATGTTCCCCACTCGTGTCATAGGCTTCTTTACGACCTCTTGATTACTATTTAAACCTTCTCAATACTACCCTCAATATCTGGGGACTGCATTTCCCGAAACATTGCTGGATGATTCAATGCCATTCGTGGATAGGAAGAGTTCGGTATCATTCCAGCAAAGCATTTCGACCATAACTACATTCCTGATTGCTCTTTCTCACGCTTCACCCCTTGGATTTTATGTGTAAGTATATGCGATAAAAGGTGCTGTAGATTACCGTCATCATATCGTTAATTCCTACCACTCTTCCCCAGGATCTAATTTGGCAAGCCTTGAGCCCTGGCCGGCCAATATACTCGTTACAGGCAGAGAAGAAGGGAAGGGGAGGCGCGGTATACCCCATACAGTATCTACTAGCTTGGGATATCAGCAGCTCCCTCGACGTCTTCCGTATGCTCGTCCCGCACTCTACCTATTGGAATTTTCAGCTTGTACCCTCGGCTTCATCATCTTTTCGTCGTTCCTAGTTGCCTTGTTAATTCGCCAACTTTTCCTTGGGGGTGTTATCCTTCATCTTTGTTTTGCAGTTGGCTCAGTACGCACGGACCATGTCGATCTCCCGTCGTGGCGATGCTAATGTCTTGTCCTCGTGCTCCAATCAAGCGCTGCACATAGCTTCCTATTGCTTTGTCCTTTCCAGACATATCTCTCGTTGTAATTCTTGTCGTCCTCTGGTCATTTAGTAGTAAGGTTGGTTGGTTAACTTGTAGCTGAATGGCGATAGGTAGGAATTAGATGGAATGCTTCAAGTCAGTCGTTCACGATTCTGTCTATGCCATGCCACTTCCATTTATGTTTGCATATCTTATATATCCACAGTTTCTAATTGGATACATCCATGAAATACTCCAAGATTGCGGCAATGAAATACATAAAGCGATCCACAGTCTTACCCCAAGAAAAAACCCCAAATCAAGCATCAAATGACACCCGTCTCCCATTACCCCTCCGCATCTTCTTCACAAACCCCCACACCTTCTCCCGTAGCGCCTTATCGCCTACAACCTTCACCGCTTTCTCGATATTCGTGGCGTTGACATGTTCTTGGACAGCGTTTGCCGCGACTTCTCCCAGGTGCTTTCGCGCGACTTGTTTAAGCGGCGGTTTTACTATTTTCTCGATAAGTGAGGGGTCCATTTTGCGTGCAATTGATGATGGAAGTGTGTCTGCAAGAAAAGGTCAAAGCCAAGGTTCCCGCGGTGGGGAGTTTATATTCTACAGCAAAGTAGGGCACGGAGGAAAGTTTACAACACAATAGGTTGGCTGTGGATCTGGAAGTTAAAATCTGGTCATTGAATGACAAGTTGTTGGCTTGGTTGAATTTTCTGTACGCATTGTAGTTTTTCAGAGAGCTGTTTCATCCGATGATATATCCAGCCAGTTATCCAATACGTCTTAAAGCCTAAACGTATCTAACTACTCAAAACACTGTATAGATACGCCGGTTGTCCAAAAAACCCCGACTAGCACATACCGTATCATCAAATCTCACTACCACACAAGCCAAGCCAAAAACTCGGCTCATCCTCGGCTCTTCAACCAACTGTGACATGCACCACCGACAATGTTTCCCCTCCGTCTCCGCCTCCTGCGCACAAAAGCCCGTACATTCACCACATCCCCGCTACTTTGGAAACTACAGCCGCCACCGTATCTCAACGAGCGCGAGCTCCACGTCTTCAAGAAGCTCGATGAGACACTGGAGCCCTCGCGGTTAGAGGTAGGTCAATGCCTCGGGGAAGATGAGAGGGCTGACAGCAATACAGGTACAAGATGTGTCTGGTGGATGCGGAAGCATGTATGCGATCGAGATTGCGTCGGGAAAGTTTAAGGGTCTGCCGATGATGCGGCAACACCGGCTTGTGAATGAGGTTTTAGCGGACGAGATTAAGATGTGGCATGGGGTGCAATTGAGGACTAAGGCTGAGTAGGAGTATATGATATTGAAGGGAGGGAAAACATCAGAGAGATAGAGTTGACGGATGTATTATACAAAGGCTATCGATCCCAAAAAAAACATGCACCAAAAACGCCTCTATAAGATACACCCCCCGGCTGAGCTACATCTTCTCCAAGGCTTTCCGCATCTCCGCAACATCCTTCTCCCGCTGCGCCAGCTTCTCCCGAACACTCCGTACCTGCTCCTGGACTATCCGCAGCCCCTCACCAAGTCTGTCCAGCTCCAGCGCCTCCGTCTCAATTACAAACTCTCCCCTCCCCTTCGATGTCGCCTTAGTTGGAAGGCTTACGCTCCCGTTGCTCGTAAGGATATCAAACATTGCCTCCGTGGGCTCGTTGAACACCAGCTCCTCGTAGATATACGACGTCACCGGTTCTCGCTGCGCCCTTGCCTGCTCCATCGCCCCCTCGTCGCCCAGGTACGGGTGCAGCTTGAGGTAGTGGAATAACGCGAGTGGCTTCTCGTTGCTCTCCGGGTGGAAGAATAGTTTTATCTGGATCTCGAACTCGCCCCAGCCGGACTCGGTGACTTCGAAGGGGGGATACTCGAGTGCTGCTATGAGTTAGTAGAGGCGGAGCAAAAGCAGGGGAGTTGGGTTACTCCGTGTTGGGTTTGCGTAGGTGTCCGCGTGTAGCTTGAACTGCACTTTCTTGATGAAATGCGTGATGTCGGCGCCGTCGACGCCTGCAACGCTGATGGTCCACGAGTGTGTATGGTCTACGGGCATGCCGCGGGGGCGGTCGGACGGGTCGATGGGATACGCGATGTTTCCGTAGATTATGGGACGGAAGATACTGACGCCCTGTACACGCGGGAGAGAAACAGTGAGAAATTATGTTACTCAGGTGACGGGAGGAGGATAAAAAAAGCAGTAAAGCAATGCGAACCCGGACACGTTGATTGGATCTTGAAGCTGGTACCTTGACGCGCTTTGTGTTTGATGGCGGCATGTTGGGCGTCGGTAAAGAGGAGAAGGAAGAAGGAGGGAACAAGAAAAGTGGGATGATTTGCTGACGGGCAGGGATGAGCTCTGGAATTCTTGCGCTGAGCCTCGCTGCCTATAGTTGCCACGTGAAACCCTTAATTTGACGTCGCACACTTTCCAAGCTCCGAACAACCAACACGCTCATTCTTAGAACACTACAGCAAAAACTACGCATCCTCTCACCGTCATCTACTACAAAGCACCTTATCACATCACACCATGCCTCCCAGTGATACCGAAAACTCACCTAACCCCGAATCCTCCACCGCGCGGGAAACAGCCTCCGCCTCCGCCGACACCACCGAAAACACTCCTGAGCCCAGCTCCTCCTCAACAGACCCCGTCAAAGCGCGCATGGAAAGATGGAAAGCCCTTCAAAACCGTGCCGTGAGCTCTCCCGCCCCCTCTCCTCCGCTCATACTAACAATCCTAGAAAAAATCCTCCGCCACCAACCTCAAAGAAGTCTACGCCGAGCGCCGCCGACAAGCTGTCGACCCCTCAACAACCTCTAAACTCCAGCGCAAGAAAGCGGAAGCCGAATTCAAGCTTGCGCGTGCCGAGGCCGCTGAGCAAGGCGATGACTTTGAGCGTAAGCGTGCGTGGGACTGGACAGTCGAGGAAGCGGAACGGTGGGATCGACGCGTGGAAAAGAAGAAGCGCCATGTCGAAGACGTCGCGTTCCAAGATTACTCACAGACCGCAAGAAAAATGTATAAGAAGCAGATGCGAGAACTGGATCCGGACTTGGAAGGGTATGCAGCTGAGAAGGCGAAGCTGCTGAAGGATGGGTCGGTTGTTGAGACGGAGGACGGAGAGTTGGTGATTGTTGATCGTGATGGAAGCTTCTATGCCGATGCGGATAGCCTGAGCTTCGTTGATAATAAGCCGAAGAAGGAGGCGGTGGATCGGTTGGTGGCGGATTTGAGGAAGGCTGAAGACGCGAGGATGAGTAGGAAGAGAGGTGGTGAGGATGAAGATGTTACCTACATCAACGACAAGAACAAGAACTTTAACCAGAAGCTAGCGAGGGCTTATGGGAAGTACACTAAGGAGATCAGAGACTCTTTCGAGCGGGGTACTATGATCTAGGGAGAGCCAGGGAGGGGCGGGGGATGGGGTTTGGGGGGAAGCGTTTGGTTGGTTTTATGGATTGCCTTTCTTAAAATGGACTTTTTGGAGGCGTAATGGATGTCTTTTCTTTCTGAAGATTGTAGCTAAGAGTCTCTCTGGGTTTAATGATGAACCATGTATGATAGACTTCACAGGCACCCTCGTTGCTCGGTGTAGGGTATGTTCGATAAGAATCATCGATTACCCACAACCATCCAGCCCTAGGTACATGGCTCTGCTGCGCGTGAACATGACAGTAAGAGTCGAGTGGGTCTGCATATAAATCGCGTGGTGTCCGAAAAGCGAACGTACGATATCATTGAGCATTCTTAATATTCGGTTCCATTCTGAAATCGTTCACTAGTTCAAGCTTTTGACAATGACAACCAACCAATTCACATTGATTGGAATTAACGAAAGCAATGACAACACCCAGCGAACGAGTAGAGTCTATTTACGGATCTCTGTGGCATGATCGTGGGCTGATGCCAAGCCCGATCTTCTGGTAGCGATGACATCAGGAGATCTTGACAGCTGTGCACCCAAAATGTCAAACACTTATAAAAGGTTCATCACCACCTTCTTCGTAACGATTCACCGCACACACCAATGGCTCCAACCCGCACCCTCTTAATCTGTGGTGGGTCCGGCTTCCTCGGCTCCCGAATCTGCAAGATTGCTACGGCACGCAACTGGACAGTAACCTCGCTCTCGCGGTCGGGAGAACCTTCCTGGAGCGCACGTCCCGAGTGGGCAGCCCAAGTCAATTGGAAAAAGGGCGATGTCATGAGTCCGGATACGTACAAGGATGCGCTGAAAAATGTCGACGCTGTTGTGCACTCGATGGGGATCCTCCTGGAGGCGGACTACAAGGGTGTGTTGACTGGGAAGGAACCGGTCATTGCAGGACTCAAGAAGGCGTTTGATTCTACTAGGCATACGGCGGATAATACGGTGCGCAGTGGACATGCGGCGTTGAGTTATGAGACTATGAACCGGGATACTGGCTAGTTATCCCCGTGTCCCCGAGTGAGCGTGAGTGCTAAGGCCGCATGCAGCTGTAACCCTCGCCGAAGAAGCCGTGAAAGCAGATGCAAAATCCTTCCTCTACATATCCGCGATCGATTCGTTCTTTACACTACCGAAGCGCTACATCACGACGAAGCGCGAGGCCGAGGAGATTATTGCGGGAATTGGCGAGAAGAGCGGGATGAGGACAGTGTCCCTGCGGCCTTCGTTTCTGTACGATTCTTCACGCGCTTTCACGGTGCCGTTGGCTGGGGTGATGGGCGCGGTGAGCGCGGTTAATGGGTTGTTTGGTGGGAAGCTGCCACTGCTGGGGGCAGCGGGGTATAGGCCATTGTCGGTGGAGGATGTAGCGGGCGCGGCGGTAAAGGCGTTGGAGGATGAGCAGGTGAAGGGTGTTGTTGATGTGGATGGGATCCAGACTTTGGCGACAAGAGTTTGGAGGGAGGGAATGCTGTAAAGGTGTCAGTTCATGGTGTCTGGCTGTATTTTTAAGGCCTTCCCTACTCTACTTAGAGTGATCAATTGACTGACTTCCCATCATCGAGGTTTGTTTAAACGGAGAGAGCCTGATGGCGATAATTGTTAGCTTTACTAACGATGACGTCTGGTGTCTTATCTCGATCTCCACGCTGTGGCGGCTATTTCCGATCAAAAATTCACCCCCACCATCATGCCCCGCCACCCTCATCCTCATCTTAAAATACTTCACGTCCTCTCACCAGAGTCACCACCTCAATAACGCCCTAGCAATGTCCAAAACAACATCTCCAAAACGAACCGCCGTAATAGGCGTCCTCGGTACGCTTGTCCCCTCCTACATCTAACGTCCTCACGTTCTGACTCACGCCACCCAGCTCTCCAAGGCGCCTTCCATGAGCATATCCAGCTCCTACAGCGCGCCTCCAAACAACTCACCTCCCCGTATGAACTAAGCTTCACCCTCGTCCGCACCGCCCCGCAACTCGCCGCCTGCTCCGCCCTCATCATCCCCGGCGGCGAGTCCACAACCATGGCGCTGATCGCCGAGCGCTCCAACCTCCTCGAGCCACTCCGCGAATTCGTCAAAGTATCGCGCCGGCCGACATGGGGGACATGTGCAGGGATGATCCTACTCTCGGAGTCCGCGAACCGGACGAAACAGGGCGGGCAGGAGCTAATCGGTGGTCTCGACGTGCGCGTGAACCGAAACCACTTTGGAAGACAGGTTGAGAGTTTCAGCACGCCGCTAAAACTGGAGTTTCTAGGGGAAACGGAGGAGCCGTTTATGGGTGTGTTTATTAGGGCTCCCGTTGTGGAGGCATTGCTGCCTGCCCAAAAGGGTGTCCCGGAAACGGAAGAGGTCCATGCGCCGAGTAAACAGCCCCGAGGGAAGGTTGAGGCTCAATTAATGGATGAGGGGAAGGTGGAAGTGTTGGCGGAGTTGAGAAGGGGCGTTCTCCCGAAGGTGGGCTTAGATAAGGCGGATAGACCGACTGAGGGGGTAAGTGATAGTGAGAGGACTAGGGAGAGGGCAGGAGATGCGAGGGTGGTTGCGGTCAGGCAGGGGAATGTGGTGGGGACTAGTTTTCATCCGGAGTTGACGGGGGATGTGAGGATGCATCGGTGGTGGCTAGAGAAAGTTATGGAAGATCTGGCGAAAAGGGAGAGGCTGGGGGGTGAGGTTTAGAGACAGTGTTCTGCTGGTGTTATAACAGATAAAAGGGGTGCTTGCTAGATGCGTGCTTTGGTTCTTAGACAAGTTATGAGACTTGGATTTGACTTTTGGACTTGACAGCGCATGGATATCACTCGACGGTTGACGCCAAGCTAGAATGACAAAATTTGCGTTATGGAGGTTAGGGGACATCTCAACAACTTCGAACCCTGCATTAGGGATCAGCAGTGCCACCTTATCCGCTGCTTTGCCGGTTGCTGTTCCTGCACTTGAGCGTCGTACACAACAGAATCTGTCTTCACGAGCCAGTCTGCCAGCAGTCTTGTGATGCCTACTGTGCTTTAACATCTTCCGATCCTCCTTTTCGTTGCGAATTCTCACCAACAACAATACCCCACCCCAACTTCTTCCCCACTGCTAAACCAAGCTACCACGGTGAACTATCGCACTTATATAGCCTCGACCTTCGCATGACTAGCAGCTAAAAAGACTTCTATCTAACCGTCACATTCCACCACCCTTACTACCACCCGCCATCCGCCACCATCTTCCTACAACGAAGCCAAATAGGCTCTATGAACCTCCTGACGCTCATCCCCGCGAGCATCCTCGGCCTCATCATGGTGCTGTCACTCCTCGGACATATCTTCAAGACCTGCCGCTTCTTTGCCCGCATCTTCACTTGCTACGTCCTGCTGGCCACTTGTGCTACCTACGGTGTTGTCGCGTCGGTTGCGCTCCGCCTCATCGGCAAGGTGTCGATTGCGCAGTGGGCTACCGCCAGGGCGATGAAGAATTTGGGATGTCCTATTATGGGTATTGAGTTTGACGTGGAGGGTGAGGAGATCCTCGAAACGAGACCGGCCATTTTCATCAGCAATCACCAGAGCGAACTGGATATCTTGTTCCTTGGAAGGGCGTTCCCCAAATATTGCAGTGTTACCGCGAAGAGGAGTTTGAAGTACCTGCCGTTTTTGGGGTGGTTTAGTATGTTGCCCTGTCAGAGCGATGGACGCATAGATGCGTGGACTGATGTGGTGTAGTGGCGCTGAGCGGAACTGTGTTTATCGATCGTGGAAACCGGCAAACCGCTATCAAGGCCTTCGACGGCGCGGTGAAGGAGATCAAGGGAAACAAGCAGAGCGTTTGGATCTTTCCAGTGTGTACGCTTTGCGTGATTAGGTGGATATCTTTCCCTGACGATGAGATAGGAGGGTACCAGGTCGTACTTTGGCAAGCCTGATTTGCTGCCGTTCAAAAAGGGAGCGTTCCATTTGGCGATACAGGCGGGTGTGCCCATTGTTCCTGTGGTCGTGCAGAACTATGCACATGTGTTGCATCTGCAAGACATGACTTTTGAGCCCGGCACCATCAAAGTCAAAGTAATAAAACGTGGTCATACAGTTGAGGTAAAATTTGCTGATCAAAGCGTAGGTCCTGGATCCTATTCCAACCGATAAGCTCACGATGGACGATATCGAGCAAGTAGTTACGAACACCAGAGAGGTGATGCTGAAGGAGATCCAAGCGATGGGTTCACCGAAAGGCAACCTCAAGACCGAGTAAAGGGTGAGCTGAGTGGTTTGTGGCTTCTTAGACAAATAGGTTTCTAGTAGTGAGCGTAAGCAGGGATGAAGAAAGAAAGAAAGAAAGAAAGAAAGAAAGAGCAGGACGATTGATGGTATAAAGATATTTCACTGTATAGAAGCACTTTGGCGTGGTGGCGGGCGTTCTGTTTCTGTTCATGTTTATGCCTGGCAATTGTTTCTATATGGGAGTTATTTGTATGCTAATGACGTTATATATATATGTGATGAGAGAACGATGTAGTTTTATATACAAATTTCTATTTATCGCCTCGTTGAAATTTATGGATTGGTGAGATTTTGTGATTAGAGCGCCACACTAATCAACCCCACCAGCCGCATTATTAGCTTCATCCGAACGCGTGCTCTTCTCGATAATCTTCACCTAACACGCGTTACCTCCACTGCCAATCAACCATCTGATCCACGAAACAACGAGGCCACCACCACCCCCGGACGAGTGTTCTATCGCAAACAGCCTTCACTACGGGGCTGCGCTTCACTTTCTCCATCGTTTCGGCGGCGAATTGTGCTCACCACCACCACCACCACCACCACCACCACCACCACCACCACCACCACCACCGCAAACATGCACATCAAGCAAATCATCATCCAGGGCTTCAAATCGTGCGCCACCCTTCCCTGGGTTCCTGCTAGACTCTCGCAACTACCTACTAACCCTCCACGCCCCCTGCAGCTACAACGAACAAACTGTGATAGAGCCCTTCTCGCCAAAATGCAACATCATCGTCGGCCGCAACGGCTCCGGCAAATCCAACTTCTTTGCGGCGATCCGATTCGTGTTATCGGACGCGTACACGCAGATGGGCCGCGAAGAGCGGCAGGCGCTGCTACACGAAGGCTCCGGATCGGCCGTAATGAGCGCGTACGTCGAAATCATCTTCGATAACTCAGATGAGCGGTTTCCGACCGGGCGTGATGAGGTCGTGTTGAGACGAACGATCGGGCTTAAGAAAGATGAGTACACGCTCGACCGGAAAAATGCTAGTAAGAGCGATGTTATGAATCTTCTCGAGAGTGCGGGGTTCTCGAGGAGTAATCCATACTATATCGTGCCGCAGGGGAGAGTCACGACGTTGACAAATATGAAGGATGCCGAGAGGTTGTTGCTCCTGAAGGAAGTCGCCGGAACTCAGGTCTATGAACAGCGCAGAACTGAGAGTTTGAGAATTATGGAGGATACTGATAATAAGAGGGCGAAGATCAATGAGTTGTTGAAGTACATTGAGGAGAGGCTTACGGAGCTGGAGGAGGAGAAGGAGGAGTTGAGGGGATACCAGGAGAAGGATCGTGAGAGGAGATGTCTCGAATATACCATTTACCACCGGGAGCAAGTCGAGATTGGAAATGCGTTGGATCAGATTGAGGAGGGGAGACAAAGAGGGCTGGAGATGAATGAAGACTCCCGGGAGTTGTTTGTGCAGCGGGAGGGGGAGATTCAAAAGCTGGATCAGAAAATCATGGCTAGGAAGCAGGAGGCGGAGCTTTTGAAGGTTGATAAATCGCAGCTGGAGGAGGAGCGGAGGGAGCATGTTCGACATCGCGCGCAGATCGAATTAGATGTTAAGGCTCTTACGGCTGACCAGGGCCATTTATTAGAGGCGAAGCGACGGTATGAGGAAGAACTTCAGGAACTTACTACCGCAATCAGAGAGCGGGAGAAAGAACTTGCAGAGTTACTTCCGGAGTATAACCAGAAGAAGGAGCAGGAGCAACTCCTTAAGCAAGAGCTCGCAGAGGCAGACGCCACCAGACAACGACTATATGCTAAACAAGGGCGCAACACACAATTCCGCAGCAAAAAGGAGCGTGATGACTGGTTGAGGAAGGAAATCAGAGAATGCCAGGATACTCTTACGAAGCGCAAAACCAACAGGGCCAATCTAGAGAAGGAAATCCTAGCAACTCAGAACTCCATCGAAAAAGTGGAACAGGAAATCGAACACGCCAGGAAAAAGCTTGATGGCCGCACAGAGGCTCTGGACGGGGTATCGGAAGCTGTCGCTAGCAAACGGGCCATCCGAGACAAGCTCATGGATGAGCGCAAGGAACTTTGGCGCAAAGACGCAAAGCTCGATAGTACCGTGGAAACAGCAAGACGGGAGCTTGAAAAGGCAGAACGTGCACTCTCGGCGACTATGGACAGCAACACCACTCGCGGCCTTAAGGCGATCCGTCGTATCAAGGAGCAGCTGAGTCTTTCAGGCTGCTACGGAACTCTAGCGGAGCTTATGGATGTCGAAGACCGATACCGGACTGCCGTCGAAGTCACAGCAGGCCAGAGCTTGTTTCACTATGTTGTCGACAATGACGAAACGGCCACCGCAGTCCTTACCCAGCTCAATAGGGAAAGGTCAGGTAGGCTCACTTTCATGCCCCTCAATCGTCTAAAACCCCGCCTAGCACACTTCCCAGTCGCGAACGACGTTGTTCCGATGATCGAAAAAGTCAAGTTTGGTGAGGAATACACAAAGGCATTCGAACAGGTCTTTGGAAAGACAATCATCTGCCCTGATCTTAATGTGGCGGCGCAGTACGCACGCTCTCATGGTGTGAGCGCTATCACTCTTGCCGGCGATAGAGCCGACAAGAAGGGTGCGTTGACAGGAGGATACCATGATCCCCGGCGAAGCCGTCTCGAGGCTGTGAAAGCGGTCAAACTATGGCAAGACACCTTTGAGACACAGAGTGCGGAGGCAGCGGAGATCAAGCGCGAACTCGAAAGAAAGGACCAGGATATTACCAGAGCCGTTGGCGAGCTACAAATGGCGGAAGCAGGACGTGCACAGGTTGAGAGCTCGTACGGGCCTCTACGCGCGGAGCTCCAGGGGATGGTGGCGTCGTTGGGACAGCTCAAGGATAGTCTCGACCGCAAGATCAAGAGTTTGGAGAACGTCGACGCGTCGCTTAAGAGTCTGCAGGAACAGCTAGATGCGTACCAAGCCGAGGTTAACAGTGGCTTTAAGAAAACACTAACTACTGAGGAGGAAACGCTGCTAGAAGAACTTGCGCAACGGTGTCAAGAGCTTAGAAAAGAGGTCGGTGTCGTTAGCACTGAGCGCGCCGAGAGGGAGAGTAGGAAGTCTATCATTGAAGTCGAGCTACGAGAGAATCTACGGATGAGATTGGACCAGCTAAAGGGTCAAAGCATGGATAATCTTGAGACCGGCGATTCCAGACGTGGTGGCCGTCGTCGTGGTGACCTCAACGAAACTAAGAACGAACTGAAACGAGTCCAGGAGTCAATCGCGAAGATCGAGAAGAGCCTGGCTGATGTCGAGGAGGGAATCAGCGCAGCCAAAAAGGAACTCGACGCCCTGGAGCGGGAGAAATCCGAGCACCAAGTAGCGCAGCAAGACGAGGCCCGCAACATCGAGCGCCAAAAGAAGCGGATCGAAAAGTCGATGGCGAAGCGTGCACTCTTGCAGGAAAAGGCAGCCGAGTGCTCAAGAAACATCCGAGACCTCGGTGTCCTCCCCGACGAAGCATTCGAGAAGTACGACCGCGTTGAATCTAACAAGGTCGTCAAGCAGCTCCACAAAGTCAACGAGGCGTTGAAGAAGTTCAGCCATGTCAACAAGAAAGCGTTCGAGCAGTACAATAATTTCACAAAGCAACGCGACACTCTGCAGAAACGCCGCGAGGAACTCGATAAATCCCAAACCTCGATCGAAGAGCTCATCCAGGTGCTAGACCAGCGCAAGGACGAGGCAATCGAACGCACCTTCAGACAGGTATCCAAGGACTTTGCGGAGATCTTTGAGAAGCTGGTTCCTGCGGGCCGCGGGAGACTAGTGATTCAACGCAAAGCGGATAAGAACCTGCACGACGATGATAGTGATGAGGATGATGGGGGACAGCGAGGGGGCGGTGTTGAGAATTATACTGGCGTCGGCATCTCGGTCAGTTTCAACTCGAGAGACGACGAGCAGCAGCGTATCCAGCAGCTCTCGGGCGGGCAGAAATCGCTTTGTAACCTCCCCCCCCCAAAACTGGTTCTGCCGGGTAATACTGACTATCTTAGGCGCCCTCGCGCTTATCTTTGCGATCCAGCAGTGTGATCCTGCGCCATTTTACCTGTTTGATGAGGTGGACGCAAATCTTGATGGTGTGTAACAATAACAGCTCACCCACCCCCCGAACTAGGGCTAACAAAGTACAGCACAATACCGAACTGCAGTAGCACACATGGTCAAGAACCTTAGCAGCCGCCATGAGAACGGCCAGTTCATATGCACGACGTTCCGACCGGAGTTGGTGCAGGTTGCGGATAAACACTATGGTGTGCTGCATAAGAATAAGATGAGTACGGTGGATGCGGTTACGAGGGAGGAGGCGTTGGAATTTATTGAGGGGCAGAGGGTATAGTGATACCACAGGAGGTGGGGAAGGGGAAGGAGAAAAAAGGGGGGGTGTATCAGTACTGAAGAAGTAAGTTTTCATGCTTGTATGAAATTTAGGGTTTTTTTGCTTTCAGGAGTGTATTTTTTTTTGATTGCTTTTTTTGTAACGGAAGCGGAAAATGGAGAACTCGAGGGGGAGTAATGATGATGATGTGATGGTGTCGTGTCGCTGGGTTTTGATATCTAAGACCTGTGAAAAACGTCCCCGACTACGATAGTAGATGATATATTCGTACTATCATCCCGAAGAGAGCGCGGGGAGGTTCTAGTAAGTATAGAGCGTCACAAACTATCAAAAAATTTGGGACTGTGGGACACTGGGACGTCCGGGATGCAATGATCTCGGGAAAGTCTCAGTATATTGTACCGTGGACTCTAACTGGGCTTTAAGGTCAGACAGGTTGGGTTTCATGAAGGGGATTCGAAACCACCCCCTCCAGCAGTGATAAGTAACCAGTCAAAGACAACTACTCAATCTACAATAGCTTTACCCATATTTCATCTACTGACTGTTGTAAGTTAGTATGTCTTCGCTCTTGAGCTTGTCGGATCCGGAGATCAAGCCGGTTTCGTAGAGGTGGAGAACTGAGATGCATACGGTACACGCCAACTACAAACGCTTCGAAATCGACAATAGTGGATCGAACGATGATTGTGCTGATAGGAATTGCTGGAACGGGCATTCTGGTAATAAGGTTTTCCTCGGGCGGTTTGCACAACACGGTAAATGGCGAGTACAATAGCACCATCGGTGTCCCGGATCAGTACAGGTTGTCGTTCTTCATTCGGAAGATAATGCTCTCCAGCGCGTATTCCTTGAATCGAGTCATGCAGTTGAAAGACGGCTTCGATATCGCCTCTGCCAACAAGAAATAGTGAAGTTTCGCAGCTGTATCCGATATCAACAGCGGAAATTTAAGGGAATGGCTGTCCACATATTATTCGCCCAAAAACTTGGTCGAATTATTCAACTTTGGTCCGTTCCCGCTCTAGCTTTAGTTTTTAGACTGGACGAGTCCATGTAAGAAGCCGACCAGACAGCCTTATAGAGCCATGGCAACACCTTGTATTTCCCATAAGTTTTCTACGGTTATATTGATTGCTTCATTAGCAGAAGCGCGCCTTCGCTCTTCGCATTAGACCGCAAGTGTCTGTATCTATTAGTCGATGTCTACTAATAAGAATCGGGGGACCTCCTTTACGGCAAGAGACCATTTGATCTTCATCTCGGGTCCGAGGTTTGCTTAGACGACAAATGATGTGACAAGAACTACTGTATATCTCATAGGACGACGCTATAAACCAGAACAGCGCCACAGCTCTATTGCAAAGTTGCTCTATATTTTAGACGGAGGTTCTTGTCCTAAAAGTGATCTTTCGATATCTAACCTTGTCTAGGAAGAACATAGGCTCAAAACATTCGAAAAGCGACAACCAAACTTATTTTAGAGCATAAAGCCCCGCATTTTGAACGAGGCATATCAATTGTCAATACATAAGAAATAATTTGGCTCTATACAAGTATATGTTGGTGGCAGGCCCGGTTTTGCGAGGTGGACCTGCCGAGTGAGATTATGTGCAATACTTAATAGGCTACGCCTCATGTGCTTTTCCTGCAATCTATCTTCACTCCGCTCACAAGAAGATCTTTACTCGTTGTAGACTGTTGGTACTGCTTGGTCAATGGTGCGCGTGGGTCCGATGGACTGCGTGGAGTTTTCTGCTAAACTACACTACGGTGAAGCACGGGGGCTCCAATGTCCATCATCCTCTGGAACTGCACTTCCGCTATGCTGATCATGTATGGAGTGAGAGCTATTCACTGTCTCTTTGCCCTTACAGTCAAAACATATCGACATCCGATAGATAAGTATTTATGATATAGTCTGCTCCAATCAATCAATCGAACCCAGTAACTTTTGGCCTGGGCTGACTACTGTGGCATACGAATTCTGACATTAAGGGAACATCTCATCAATCGGCCAACGTACATACGCCAACGTACACCAGCATACTTCCGCATTACATTTTTTGCCTTCCCACTGCTTGTTATTTATACTTATTATCAATAGAGAGGGTGCAACCTCGATGGTATATCGTGATGGGCTAACGAGTTGTAGTGGACGAACTAGCTGCGGCAGGGCGTAAAGATTCATTGATAATACATGTAAGTACTAAAAATTGTGGCAAAGTGGCTAACTATTTTACAGGAAGCTATAGGTCGGGTCACTAAGGTACTTATGCGTCTCCTGTAGTTATTGGTGAGGTATGCTGCACTGACTTAATTCCGCTTTCTTTGAGAAATCTGTCAAACTACGGAATACAGAAGATATAACAGCTGATAGTTTGGCTTAGCTAATTAGCAAAGCTAGTGCCAGGGTGTTATAAACACCCAGTGCAGGTTCGAAACTTGCGTTGATCGCAATTCTTTTGTTCCGTTATATTTCTTCAGAGTTCGCCTGCTGGTGTGAGAGATGCTGTAGCCTTCTCAGTACCCCAGCAGCGAAAACAAAGCCGTCTGCAGACTTCCTTCTCGCTATGGTTGTGATTCAAAGTCAGACACTCAAGAGGCAATGCTTAGCTTATTTGGCAGAGAGCATGGAGCTCCAAACGCTAGGCTTACAAGTGCTATAAACAACCGGTGCTATAAACGCCAGGTGCTGTAAAAACCAACGTTGAAGGTTCAAAACCTGTAATGCTCTTCGTTTTCTCCGCTTACTTAGACATGCGGGAGGTGCAATATTCCCCCTGGTCATCACCGCCGCCAGATTTACTCTGCCCTACTGGCCCAGATGATGCGAGTGCAACTAATTGTTGGGGACCTTGCTTTGCCTGAGCAGGGTCCAAACCCTCCAATAAGTAAGAGCTATGCCTAGCTTAACTGGTGTTATAAACGCTAGGTGCTGTAAACACTGAAGCCCAAAGCCTGTAGTTACACTCTTTTGTCCGCCTCTACTCGTTCTGCATGATGGCGACGAGTGATGCTGAACAATTGGACGCAAACAAGAGAGCATAGGCAAGTTGAAAGAAACAGAGGAATTTTCTTACATTCATCCTGTGTCCGTACTATAGCCCTGACCAAAGTATAGTAGAACTTCTAATCAGCTTATATATAAGGCCCCTTTCATCGCAAATAGAAACTCAATAGACTCCTTCTCAGTTTACGGATGAATTTGTATTTTTCCACTTTGCACATAATCATCCATGAGCCGTCATCTAATACTTCTCGCCCAGAACCAACAGGTATGTAAGTCGGATTGACGTGCGTAAGTCGACGGAAAACCAATTTCGAGATATTTTACAGAACAGTAACACCAATGTGAATTAGGAATTTGCTTGACTGTCGGGCCAGCAAAGCACAAGGAGGTGGTCTCAGCTCAAGAAAACCTGTATCCCATTCACGAACGGTCATAAGTCGTCCACGGGCATTTTACACATTGTCTATTGTTGCATGTGTACCTGCATTGTGCCGTCTGCAGTCTCAGGCCCGTTTGCTGGCTCTTAAGCAGTTGGTGTTTCGTCTGTATCAGGAGAGCGGCTCATATCAGTGCAAACGGATATGCAAACGGATATAGATATGGACACGGATATGGATATGGATATAAGAATCAAGTCTGTATATATAGGGGCATTGGGCTCTCGAGATCAATCAATTAACAACTCTTTCTAGCATTTAAAGTAACATCCATCAAAACTAAAAATCGAGTGCGCATCTATGATAACCCTTCAATGACATCACCAACTCGCCCTACGCCGAACTTACAGCTGAAAATTGCATTTAAATCCTTAGGCAAAGTGATTGTCCGCAAGATTTATTGTTTTGCTCGCAGAAAGACAAATCTGGCCACCATCGTCAGGCTGTGGCACATCCCACCCCCGCTTGCCGGCGTCCATACCCCAAGGCACCAGCCTCTAACGAAGACACGCTGTTATTGTGTCTATTCTGGTTCAATTCCCGGACGAGTATTATTACTGACCTTTCATCTCAACTTGGATACACCCCATATCTGGAGGGGGCCCACCAGAAGCACACGGACTGCGGGGTTACCGAGGACACAGATACGATAGGCCTGCAATAGATCTATAGATTGAGTGAGGCTGCGCGGTAAGACCGTTAAACACAAATCAAAAGAAGGGCATTCACCCTAGGCTAGTAATCATTCAAAACAGTCAGATAGGCCGCCGTCGATTCATAGACTGGTCAGATGAGACAGTACCGGTTAGGCTTTGTTACCGGTGTCTGCAGATATTCTTAGATACCGTATCTGTAGATATCTGCAGATGCCGGGCGGTATCCATGGGTACCTGGAGGTACAGTACCTGCCGCGTCCCGAACAAGAGTACATGTTTCCACTTTACCGAAACTGGATTTGCAGGAATTCATCAGGCCTACAGATCTGTACAGAACTCTAGAAGCCGGCTTTGGTGTGGGTATATAACTGTACTTAGAAAAGTCTAAGTTGGCCCGGCTGACGACCGGGCCGACCGCTTTAGAATACTGGTCCATAATCAGATCTGGTTGGTTGTCATCCGAAGACATAATTATGTAGGGTGAATTCAGGCCGTTCAATCCCTCGGAATCACCGAGCAGTGATCATGACACGAACACCCCCACAACGCTGTGGACTGAGCAGTCCCCAAGATAGATCGAAGCAGTATCGATCTATTGAAGCCAAGATCGTCGATGAGTACATTTACGAGTTCATCCCAACCTGCTGTAACAAATGAAATGCTTCAGGCTGCCATATCTCAAGATTTGCCCACGTGTTCATTGCCTTACTCTAGAGCAGACATATGCATGGTCAGCGGAGACCACGGAACCCGTCGATCGAGCTAAGCCAAGTTGTATCTTGGTCCGTGACACGATACCATTTTTCATTCCAGCCTGGACAAGTAAAGTGCACTCCATTGGGCACTGCCGGCAGAAACCTTGCGTTGTAGAGTAGGCCATTCACAGACAGAGTCTTTCTACTGCCGATGTGAGCTAGGCAGAAAATCCATTGACCTTCTTGTGCATGAGTCACATACGAAAGTCCAGCTTTCATCCCAACCTCCTCACAGCTCAACCCGCAGCCAAACCAAGGATCTACAGCACATAACTCCGTATCCGGGAGTTGAATGGGGAAGCTGAAACGACTGGCGATATATGTCAAAAGCCACATGGCTATATGCGGCGGTGGGTACCAGAACAGCACTTTGCTTACTGATTGTGTGTGGCATTGCATGTAGCAGATAACCTTACAAATGTTCGTTTGCGATGAAGCTCCAAGTTTGCGCCTCAAATCTGCACCTTCGCTTTGAAAACCAGCCACTAGATAAGCTGCGCTTCTTTTCAATACCAATCATCCGCGGATCAGACATCCGCGGCATAATCTCCCGCCGCGACCCGGCGGAACTACACTACAGACTAGCAAGTGTTGTGTTGTACGTAAATAAAAGGACCAACGTGCAGCACCGCCAACCAGGCAGCGTCCGTGTAGGAGCCGTCCAAGGCGCTTCAGTACAGCAGGGTCTAGACAAACGCCAGTACGCGGTAGTTGGTAGTTATGAAAAACTCCAAGCCTCAAGAACATATATAGTTATGTGTCTGCACTCTCGATGCTGTTTTTCGTCGAACCAAGAAAACAGATGCCTCATTGTGATTACGGGGACAAGGGCTTGAGGCCTCAGGATGGGATGTGATCTAAACGCGCGACGAGCGTCACAAGGTACCTGACACCAAAAGCCAAAGGTGTTCCCTACCTCGCTCCCAACATTCTACTCAGAGCCTGCCTCGTTCAGACTGCCCTCTCCATACCACACGCGCTTTCTACCCGAGTTCCCGCAGCACCAAGTGGGTTCTGGGCCCTGTAGGTTCCACTATCATTGTTCCTATCCGGCAACCGCCAGCTAGGTAGTACATATTTGATGCCGGATAAACTTTTGAACCGTTGATGGATGTTGTATTAATTGATGGGATGGGTTCATGCATGATGCAGCCATATAAAAAGTCATCACGCGATGAACTCTCAAGTGGAGCTTTCTTCCCTCTCTGCTTCTATTTGAAAGTTTTGCTTTAGTACACGCTCTCTAGACAGCCTGGAATTGTTGCCAGATGTGCCAGGCCCCAACTCCCGCAACTGGTCACATTAGCAATCGTAACCTGCTTAAAGCAGTTCACATAGAGTGTAACTAGAAGTAAGTGCTTCTCTGATCGGACCGCCGGTGCTGCCAAGCCCTCATTACCGAGAATAACCTTGCGAGTGCCACTGCATTGTGAATACTACTGCAAGAGTTTAGGGATACCGTAACGGCAAAGGTTAAACTGACCTACCTAATCCACCTCATAGCAGCCAATATTATAATACATGACAAAGGAAACGACCAAACCTTAAGTGCTAGATGAAAGCCTAGACCAACATGTTACACTATACACAAATATGCATGTTCCAGCTTATACGTCAAGAAATCTGCTTGTAAAGAAGTCGACTGCAATTCAAACAAGTCAACTGTTTGTTAAATAAGCTAGCTTATTTATCAATGAGGCAACTGTAAAGTTAAGGCGGCTTGTTTGGAAAACCAGCTGACTGGACTGCAAAGCATGCAACTTTATAAACAAGTCAACTTATATAGTACTTCAAGTTGCACAAACAGTTGGTAGGATCGCACAAGTTTTGCACCTAATGCCAAGCTGACTGTAGATTGTAACTTTGTGTACGGCTACATTTATGACTGGGTTGCCTACCGTCGCTAGCCCCGTCATCACTGCCATCGCCATACCGGCTCATCACTAGCATAAGCCAGAGTGGCCCAAATACGTATACCTACATGAATCTGAATTCCGTCAGACGTGAGCTACTGCAGATTCATCTAGAAAAACTGAGTCAAAGAACTACTCCCCCTGAGCACCGATTCTCTACCATCGTCAAGAATCCACCAATTAAAACCCTCATGAAATTCACAGGGATGGGATACCATGTTACTGTGGTATTGCTGCGGATTAGTATGCTATAAGAGACTGGAAGGGTAGAGTAGTAGAGTACCCCCGGAAGATAAGCTTTGGTCACCAAGTTGACTTATTTGTCAAGAGATCCACTTTGTGGTAAGTTGACTTGCTTGACAACTACGGTAGCTGTTATGCAAAGTTAACTTCTTAACAAACAAGCCGACTTATTTATAAAGCCGCCAGCTTTACATACTTATGTATAAGTCGGAACACATGTAAATACCTTGCTCTACTCTCTATGTGACTGTCGGCTAGGCAGTCATAGCTTCTTACATAGACATATACACGAGAGCCAAGACGGAGTCTCTCTTGATCTCCAATACAATCGTCTATTTCTAAGTAACACAACATACAAATTACAACCGAGTGATACTCAATGAATCTCGGCCCACAGCGCCGAAACGGGCATGAGGTATTATCTTCTCCGCTGTTGACAGGCCGTTTGCTTTCCGCTTGTCAGTGATAGAGCGGGAAGCACGCCATGGTGCATGGATCAACCCAGCACCCAATCGCAGCCGTCGACAGGTTTTTTTGACACCTGTAACATCCGACAAATTAAGTTTTGACTGTTCTAGAAAACACCATTATCCGCCCTACGATACCCTGCTATGACACCATATTAGCTATTTCCTATCACAATTGTTTGGAGAGAACGCTAGATATAGCGGGCGAGATGTTTTGATCCACATACCACCATATATGTATGCGAGTCCTAACCAACGGGATGTCCTATGGCTGCTCACACTCCTTCTGGTTGGCTGCCGCACTGGTACCAGAGCCAGGATTGGGGTGCACAAGCGGACATGACTTTCCCAATCCATCCTGTCCACGTAGGTAGGAAGCCGAGATTGCCTATCAAATCTCTCTACCTATCCCAGTAGTTCGTCCAATAATTGCTAACTACGCTGAGCGCGTTGAGACGGGGTGTGCGGGTGCGGCGGTATTGTTGTATAGTAGTTTAATGGTCTGATATTCTTTTGGCACACGGGTAAATACCTTCCCCGTGATGCAGGAGACAGCGGGAATTCCACTCCACTTCTTGCCCTGTCAAACTGCTTTGAGAAATAGAAGGGGTATTCCAATCTGCAACGTCTGCCCATTGCCGCGTGGCTGTGCGCGTGTGTATGGAATGTGCGTACTTAAGCGAACGTGTTTGCCGTCTTTTCAACCCTTTCCCGAACCCTTTGTGGCTCCAGGCAATGCTCGCAGCTTGTTGAGAAAATGTACGTCGACAGGAAGTAAGTGGATACTCCCTGCGGATGCCAGTGGTCGGTGAGCTAATCTGAAGGCAGAAGACGCACAATCCTGAGACGCACAATCCTGAGACGCACAATCCTGATATACATGTCAGCTGGGGTTCTATGAACTGTCATGTATCGCGTACAACCCGATCGTGATGCCCACATGCCGGTGTCCGAATAGCTGGTACGTACAAGCTTGATATGCCTAACTTCACGTCAAAACATCGCCTCCGGGGACGCTCTCAGACGGCGACGGCAAAGACCACCGGCGGGGTCAATCGTCGCCTCTAGGGCGGCTTCGGCGGTAATTCGACTCAACTTTCAAACAATCGCGATCTGTCGGAGGAATTCTTCGGGAACCAAACGCCATATGGTGCGTTGGCGTGGAGGTGGGGATGTTATCGTACGGGAGGTGGCGGGGGGTCTCGTGGTATCTCTCCAGCAAATACTTGAGGGGGTTCGCCATGGATATCAACCGGACGGCCATCCACCGAGCCATAGGTTACGGCTCGACATTTCGGTCCGACGACGGAAATCTCGGATGTCCAGCGGCTTAACACGGAATAAAAATGCCGTTCCACTCTACCGATACATCAGGTACAATATTATTGGCGAAGGGGCGGGAAGCAAGAATAGAAGATTCTGTCCCTTACACGTCATTGGACATCTCTGGAACCGTGGCATAGATTTCAGGTTTCCGGCGGCGTGAAATTTACCGCGGTGTCATAGCCAATCATTCTCGATTTCTTCAATGGCAGTTAGCCATTGGGGCGGCGACCATTCAAAGCGGCGGTCTAAAGGGCATTACGATATGCCTACCCAATATCGGGAAGTAGTCCGTTAGGTTTCCAGAAAGATCGTTTGCTTATAGATTTCTCCTCTGAATATCTGGCGTGCGATGCAGGTACCTACATATTGACGTTGCACTCTCATCATCCAGTCGTTGTGCATATCCCGGGAACTAGGATCCAAGACTGTACCATCGGTACCCCCGATTTGCACTTTCGGCGCATATCCCCAATGGTTCATTTCATCTACCGACTGAAAGCCTTGTTGGCATTGGAGGGAAGAGTGACTTCCCATGGATGATATCGATCAGACCGACAAAATGGAGTGTTGAAGGCGAACGAAAGCGTACCTAGAGTAGGAACGGGGGCCTGTAGGCGGTCAGCTCTTTTGCTGAAGAGGAAGGGCAAAGTTGGCACTTCGATTGGCTGTTTTTCCTCACTAAGCCTAGATGCCGGCAGCATAGCACAGTGGCCTGATATTAGAAGATGCAATTCGATTGGAAACCTGAGTGAGCATTGACGCCTCGACGGCGGACGAACGCCCTGCGGGGCGCTGCGGTGGCAAGGAAAGTTGATGACTTTGTCGCATTCTTGGTTTGGTTACATGCTTCGCGTTCAGCTCCGAAGAAAAAGGTCAAAACATTAGTACATTTGCAAGAGGTATATGTGCCTTTGAGCGGGTATGTACTTACTAAGGGCAGCCCCCCTCCTGTCAGTCGAAGGACGTCATCATACCTATTTGGAAACAGCCTAATGCATCTCCACCGGAGCGATGACAGCTTGTCAAGTGTCGGATCCACGAAGTTAGTTACCGAAAGCTTGGGGATAAATGTGTTCATCTGCACGCTGGGACGAATACCGCCTAGAATAGCCCCCGCCGTGCGTAGTCTGGTTCTTAGTGTGCAAGTGTGATACACGCTCTAGCATTTTCCAGCGCCACTAACATCTCTTTGAAACCGTTTCGGTCCTCAAAGTCAGAGTTAATAGGAACGAGTACAACAGCTGCATGTAGAGACTCATCGTGCGCAAGAAGGGTGAGCAACTCTCGCAACCGGCCAGCACGCGCTAGCTGTCATCCAAGCTGGGCTACTCATCATAATAGGGCAGTTGAACAGCAGTTTGGGCGGGTTGCAGGCAGAACAAAATTCCTACCCGCCAATAGATATTGGCGCAAGGACATCCTAGACGCAGTTTGGCTGACAGTCGCAGCTCGCCTCTCGGCTAAGTTTGGACGCTTCCGGTGTCCACAGATCGGTTGCTTAACTCGGTCCAATATCAACTGCGTCCTAAGGATCGGCATCTCGTTCTGTGACAGATTAAATCTCGGTGGGCTGGTTGTGGCCTCCATTTCAACAAAAGATCTAGCCTGTCAGACGGCTTTTTTTCTCGCTAGGGCTACGCAAATGCCATCCAAGCCGACTGACAGACTACAATAGCTCTTGTCTCGGATTGTCTAATGGGGGAATTCCGGGGTGTGCTATTATTGGAGGTGCTGTGATCTTCGATCGGGAACCTTACCGATAGTTTCGTCAGCGACGATTTCACCAGACGAAATCCCCAAACCAAATTACCAGCTTTCGTGGGGTGGCGATGGCAGTGGCACGCTAGTCATGTGCATGTTTCCACTTTTGCACTTTGAATTCCGTTGCATACGGTTCGGACTGACAGCATTCTTCCCGCAGAGCGGCAGTTAAAAAGTAGCTCTGTTACCGAATGAATCTGAAAGCAGCGAACGCAGGAGGCTCCCGCCGAGTAATAATAATAATAGCTACTGCTGTTGCTGCTGCTGCTGGTTCATATTCACCTGCGTATACGCTTTCTCATCACCCCGCACCTTCCTCACCGCAGTACCTCATAAGAAGTGGTGGTCAACTGCATGCGGGTTTTGGCAGCTTTCTGAGACGTCCACACCGGTAACATGCCAGTTTCTTACCCAATAATCTCCACTACGCCCCCAACACCTTCTGTCATGACCTTCCGTATGCGAGCACTCTGTACAACCCCCTTCCAATGGCATGTGCTCAGATATATTGTTCGACAGGTTTCGTAAGTCGACAGAAGGGCGGAAGTTGCCTTGGTAGAAGTAATTCTATCGGAAGACTACTCGCACCATACTGCGGAACCATGCAACTGGCAGCTCTTGACGGATGTTCCAGGTTTTCACAGAACAGGGATAGTCGCCCTATCTTCCACTACCTTTCTCGTGTTGGCCGCAACCCCTCATGCTGCCTCTCCGATTGTCAGTATTCAGTACCCAATCGGAACAGAACTCTGGATATAGTTGAGAGCCCCAAACGCGAGCAGTGTCGATCAGTATATGCAGTTAGAAATCGACCGGCCTATCTGTCTTGTTTGGCAGGTTTCGCTTCCTCCCGTGCGTATGCTTGGAACGACAAGCTTTCGAGCCTTACTGTCAGCTCTGTGGAAAGGCAGAGAAATCTGAGAATGAATCCACCGTGCAGCATCATCGACAGGTATGACAACTGCTGTTTGTACCAGATGGATTTACAAGTTCTGTTGCCGGCATGAAGAAGAATTCCACCCGTCCGTGCTTTAAGAATTTGCCGATGTGGAATTTAATCAACTTGAGGCTTACGCGCTGCATGAAGAAACTGACATCCGGGAAATCAAAAAGTACATTCACGGCTTCGTGTCAGTTCTACGTAGTCGCATGATGAGCAGCGCTTAGAGACCACTCACGATGGTGCACAGAGAAGCAAGTGCGCGGAAATAAGAAGTACCAGTGCCCAATGACAATGGGAAATTCTTACGTTGATCGAAGATAGGCTAGTATTACTTTTTCTTATTGACAGGCACCATCACCTCGTGAGTTAAACCCAGGACTGCTATAGTTTGTTTTTCTCGTCGCCACGAAAACAGAAGCTGTAGCCAGCCACTATCTAAGCGTGTGCATCACCCAAGCGGCAAGATCCACAATGGATCCTCTAGAAGGACTGAAACCAATGCACCATCAGAGTCGTACGGATAATTGATACAGAGCCAATAGGCTTGAGTGTGTATACGCATGTTTTATTAAAGCAACCTCTACCATCCACCCCGCCTACCTGATTTGGACGGCAATAATATTTGGCTGTCTAGTTAGGCACCATACTGTCGATTGGCGAGCATCCCTTTGGAAACTAGCCGGCGAAAAACGTGAACTCTATGCAGGGTGCACAAGATTTGAGAAGGAGGGGACTGCTAGCGGACATGAAGTTGAGGCCCTGCGTGCAAATGGACGTAATTTGCATGCGGATTCAGGGAATTTCACTTTCGATTTACTTCGTTGTAACTCGCAGAAAGTAGATATCCGTCGTCCCTACATCCTAGTAGATGGTTGTAGACGGACTCCTAACCCCATTATGGCACGAATAGCGATGCGAGCCCAACAGACTATCATGTTCTATCGTTGTTAGTCAAGTGAAGTTCCGTGGCTAGAGTTCACCGAACTTAGGAAGGGAAGGAGGTCTCTCCATTTCACGGAGCTGATATCCATGTAAGTCGAAGTTGCTTTCGTCTGTTCACTCACCCTAGACACCTGTCGAATTGGCATTTGTCTCAGAATTGAGTGTGGAGAGTCGATACCGCTTATGATAGACGCAAGGCAGCTGACTGCAATTTCCCCCACCGGACAGGAAAGGTCGTAGAATCCATCGCCGTATCCGCAGTCTCCGACCTCCAGAGTTGGAATGTGTAATGTGTGCGCAGTAGCGGTGGCAGGAAACGGAAGTGCTAGACTCAAAAGTTATTAATAGAACTTGCAGGTCGAAACTAAACGGCTAGATTGGTATTTTGGCAGCGCTCAGGAACGACAAATCTGTTGCCGGCACCCGTGAATGGCTTTTGCGAAAACAGGACGATGAGATGGAAGGGAAATAGAGGATAAGATGGTGTAAATACCGTAAACCCTGAGATACTGATACGGATTGCTGGGTTGCATCTGTGGAGATGTAGCGCGAATACCTCCGCGTATGTGTGCGTACTGCACTTGCTCCAGAGATGGTGATACGATATGCATATGACGATGGTGGTTGTCTCTAAAGTTGGTGTTGTGTTAGGCTTTCTTCTGGCTCCAACGACGATTCACTCTACGAACTAGACTAAAATAACTAGAAACTCCCATGTGTGGCACAAGCGCCGTCTTCCTCGTGGAGGCGGGCGGAGGTCACGTCGGGCTGCTTAGTGCCACTTTGATGCTGGACGTCGTCGGCCTTCTCGGTACAGGATCATCCCTGCTGCGATTCCCCGTCGTGCAGTGTTTCGGCTCGCTACTCAACCCCGTTCTGGGCTTCCTGCGTCGCTGTCATCATCGTCATCACCATCCATCGGGGACCCCATCCATCGTCAAGTGAAGCATAGTGCCCCACAGCGAAGGTGGCGGTTTAATGGCTGGTTGCGTACGTGAAAAGAAAAAAAGTGCCGCACCCAATCCCGCGAAGCACATCACGTCCACTCTCCTTTCGCTTGTGCACACCTAGTGCAATCTTAAGAGGCAAACTTCAACAGCTGTTGAATCCGTGTCAGCGGTTCCTGAAGGCGTCACAAACGTCGAACAGTCCGAAGCTGTCAACGCAAGGGTTGCAGTAGCTCGGTAGGTGGTCATCTGTGTATCTCAACCCCAGCCTAAAAAAATAGTTGGTGGATATAAATGATATATGATAGAAGTCAAGATCGAAACCTCCCCCCTCCAAGTGACACAAAGCTAGTCCCTACTTTTCACGATCGTCTGGAAGTGGTTGCTCCCCCATTTCGAATTTCTGGCGATCGGATGTTGAACGACTCCCGTGCATATCTAGAATAGCACTTCCCTCCGAATGGGCGTGATCAAGCTGAAATCGGGGGCCGGATAGCATGGACAAGATCATGCAGGACCCACTTTAAGCAGGTGCAAAGGTTTGTGTGCGTGTGTGTGTGACTGAGCTGGAGGATGTGGATAGTGTCCGATTGAACAATTGGACACGGGTTTGACAGGCGGCGGCACTGCAGGAGATGGACATGATACTATGGCATGCAAGCGGGAGCAGATTACTGTAGGAAGGTCACTGATAGGTGGTTTCGTTGTTGACTGCCGCGGGCGCAAGTTTTTTCTCTCGTCGGTCGCTCTCTGCTGCCGCTCACTGCTGCTGCTCACAACCCCTGGCTTAAACTCACAACAAAAACAGATATGCAGAGTTTGGGTGCTTAGAGTACGCAGCAGAGTAAGGCGCTTCAACGGCAATCATGTACTTCTCTGCTGGATAAAGTCTGTGGATGTGATACTTGTGCTGTACTGTAGGAAAGAGTACATTATCTTGTCAGCCGATCCGATCCCGGGTTGGTGGAAAGGAACTAGCAGCGAATCCCAACCAGCCAACCAACCAACAACCAACCAACCAGTAAAATCGACGTCCCAAGTGTGACGAGACGCGCCGTCGCAAGGCCCCAAGGCGTGCCTACATTCCCACTAAATCAACTCGAGCACGTATCCATGTATCCATGTACCATAGCCATATGTCCAGAGAAGGGAGGAGAAGGAGAAGGGCTGGGGGACCGGGGTGATGAATCTGGAACTTGGAATTTTGGTTCTGCGAGACACACTTGCACTTGCGTCGGTAACAAGCGCGGAAGAGAAAAAGAGGTCATCATCCATCATCCCAGCTGCTGGATGTCAGCTTTTAACTTGACAGACGGCGAGCAGCAGCAGTAGCAGCAGCAGGAGAAACATATCCGTACATATACTCACAACCAAGCCCCCTTCTCGACGCAGGACAGCCGATTACCTACCCTATCCACTTATTCCTTACGGGGAGCTTGAGATCGTCGTTCGGTTGCTTGACTGCAAGCCGACAGGCAGACAGCGGATACCGATCCTTAGAGGCAGTGTCAGGTTAGAGTCGGTCAGTGACAGTGACAGTCAGTCGGTGGTGTCAAGACGGGGAATCGGACAAGAGACGCCTCTCCTGCATCTTTTATTCTTTTGCTGTTCCTTCTCTTTCTCCTCCTTCTCCCACCTCTCCCACAACCTCCTCCTTCGCAAAAGGTGGCTATTGTTTGCGCTACTCTGCACTTGCTCTGCACAACATCGAATTGTGTCGCTCTGATAGCAGAACCTTTCCTTACAAAGTTGCGCGCCGCCCGCTTGAGCTCACCTGCGATCCCTCTCCCATCGCTACCAGCGACGCCCCTTCGCTCAATACATCGGCTGTCATCGGATACCGTAACCCGTGTTCTGTTCGCGCGCAGACTTGTTGTGCTGGCGCTGGTGCTGTGAGTTGTAGGTGACGAAAGCGCAATCACAACCGTATGGGATCTCCCCCATCAGCGTCGCTGTCGCTCACAGACTGACATTGGGTCCGTTCTCCCTTTCTCCGTCTTTTAGGTACCTGACCATCGAATCGGTGACGTCTGTCACTTTTTTTTCCTCCGAGCTCCGACTCACAGACCTGGCGCACTAATTTTACCCTATTGGCAATTGTGCTTTTTGACATTGTGCTGCTGTATATCACTGCCGCATCCGCTGCCTTTTCTGGCTCTCCTTCGACTATACATACGTACAGTCCTGCCAGTTCCGAATACCTACTCTGCAAGACATTCTTTTCTTGTTTGCTGTCGTCTAGGAACAACTAAAACATTCGAAGCTTGTTCGTTTTAGCGAAACGCTCTTTCTATCAAAGTGCGGCCGGTTAATTAGCCCTCGTCGGGTCATATTGCCTTTGTTCGTAAAAGAAACCTTCTACCAAGTCTAGATCTAACCGGTACGCTCTCTCATGCTCATCTTAAACACATTGTTCTCTTTTATCTATTCCCAAAAGAAGCATTTCATGCATAATGTATGATTTGACTGTCTGTGCAGCCTGGAATGCCATTCTGACCCAGTGGTAATCCTTCCCATGTCACCAGCTGTTTCACCCCAACCCTTGCGTTTCGTTCCCTTGTTAGGTGTGCTTATCGCACCATGTATTTTTATTTTTATTGAGGGATATGACCTTTGTTTTACACCGGAATGGGGCTGTTTTTGTCTGGTACCTTTTTTGCATTTCGGACCTGTCAAATGTTGTACTCAGGGGTGTTTGAATGATCTCACCTTTGTTCTTACAACCTTGACAAGGAAACGTGTATCAGAACGTATTGTCATCCGGCTAACTTGGACTCGTAAAGCAACGCATTAGTCGCCATTGCAATACATAAGCCCTCGGGATAACCCACCTTCAATAAGTTTAAGGCCCAGGATCTTAAGCTCTTGTTCGCTTTTTCTGGCTTGCAGGTCCCTTCAAATGTACATGGATTTATCGTCCTGGGACATTGAGAACCGAAGATCGTTTGAACAGACTGGCATGACCATGTCTTCTACACCAAGTTCCAGCCATTCAAAATCACTTCCTCCACTTCATCAGGTAGCACACCCACTCCTAATTGTATCAGCGGGACTCATGCTTATATCGATGACGGGAACAAGGCAATACCTGAATTTCATTCAACCAATCCACATCATGAGAGACGATCTTCAAGTGTCCCTCGAAAACTAGCTGAAGGGGGATCCCCATCCTTCAGACAGCCGCATCGAGTTTCCCCAAGCTCTTCGAGCGCAATGTCAGATGCCGGAAGTATGGCCACACTTTCTTATTTCGATTCTGATGTTTTTACGCCGAAAAAGTTTTATCCAGACCTCTTTCTGACAGACGGCAATACAGTAGCTACACCTGGTGAGCCTACAGAGGGCGCCTATGATGCTCAGACATACTTGTTTCCTGGCCAATTGGACTCGAGACGAATGAGCAGCATGTCGTCGAATTCCTCACCACATGTCATGGATCCGAGACCAAGCCCCTACCTCCCACCAGTATCATCCTTGACTTCCTCGAGAGGCTCGTCATTCGATATGGAACCCTCAGAAAGACCACCCGGGAGCTCGTCATTACCTCTGCTATACAATTCCCACCATCACCAACCACCACACTCTGGCTATGGGGCACAGTATGAGCACGACGCTGCAAGAAGTCAGCAGAGCACACCAGATTACCCCAGATATTCGTCTACTTCCGCCGTCTCCGCAAGTCCTTACCAGTCATCATCCCCGGTGAATCAGTATTCACAGCCGCAATACTATGCTCATTCGGGAACATATTCTCAACAACCCAGGCCCCAGACAGGATATGGCGTACGTCAACCGGTTGTAGCGGATGGAAGATCGCAATTTTCTACGCCTGGGCAACCTGTAGATCTGAGCATGGATCATTTCGAGCAAGGAAGGCCGGGGAAAAGGCGAAGAGGAAATCTGCCAAAGCAAGTGACCGATTTGCTGCGTAGTTGGCTGAACGATCACCTGCATCATCCATACCCTACAGAAGATGAAAAGCAAATGCTGATGGCCCAGACGGGTTTGACGATCCACCAAGTAAGCACTGTTCGGGGAAGAGGTAGCTCGGTGACAATGGATTCTAATAAACCGTGCTCTTAGATAAGTAATTGGTTCATCAATGCCCGCCGACGCCGGTTGCCAGCAATCACGAATTCGGATCCGAAGTCCTCTAGTTCTAGAAGGCCCAGTGCAGGCCAGTAGATGATGATCATGCGAAATGGTTCCATGTTTACGATTCGGTGTATATCTGCATACTTATAGACGCCCTTGGATACCTGTCATAGTACTTATATTATTCTGCACGATTTCTCTTACATATGTCTTTCGGTTATACATTTCTTGGTTGCATATACGGAACGGCGACCATCAAACGGGTTTTTTCAATGAGGACCGACGGGTTTAGGGTTTTAGGGGGTGTTCCGTGTGCCATTCTGCTTGTATAAGACAGTGACTTTTTTTGTTCCTCTAGTTTGGCTTCTTCTGTAGTTGTGGTCTTTGGCGCATATTCATGGGGTTGGCTGTAGCGATTTGTTCTTTTTTTTTATTTATATTTATTTCGGTGTGCTTTCCGGTTTTTTTTCTTTGCAATTTCCATTGTATATGAGCATTCTCAGATGCTATTTTGATGCGCACAGAGAATGCAAAACTGTATGGTTATACGGCGTAAATGAAATCTACTATATAGGACAGCAAGATCGTGGTTTTTAACGAAGGATATCAATAATTTGTGGGGACATTTTCGATTTTCGGAGATACTTCCCAAAGGCATGCATGGAGTCCGCCCGCCCCACTGGATTTCCATCGGGTCGGGTGGGGGGTGGGCCGATTTTTTTTTGAGAGGGGGATCTCTCGTACGCACCTTACGAGATAGCCGAACGAGATCGGCGTGTCATGGTGCTTGGAAAAGAAGTTAGACGGAATGTCAGGGCGGGGGGAAAGAACGGGGGGTGGGTGGTATGGGGAAGGTCCTCCCGAGAAATACAGATGGCGGCCACGTGTCTGTACTGCGCGCTTTTTTTTCTATTCTGGAATTTGGATGGAAGTACAGACATTGGACGTGATGAAGGGTTTTTTAAGGACAACAAACTGTACTGCCGATTTCATGGGCAGGTGCTATGCTGAGGACTTTCTGTTATGGTGCTGTGCTGGGATGGTGTTGATTGAAGTGGCACCGTATATGCTCAGCTGGAGCCTAGTAAGTAGCTGGGGGGGCGGAGGATCGTGCTGAATTGTAATCATCCATCTTTGAGTTGTCCCTAAGGTATTTGCGGGCATGGTCCAATCAGCCTAAGGATACTTCACATATCCATGGCGATCTCCGCCCTGAGGAATTTCGGAATCCTACCACCCATTCCCCTTCCGCCGAGCCCCTAGGTTGTTGATTGTTTATCAGCTGGTTATGTCGGCGCAATGTATCTCGGTAGATATTTAGACAGGCAGGGGCTAGTGAAAGTGTCGTATGTCGTATTATCACTGAGTTTTATGATAATCGTGTACCTATAGCATGCACGAGACTCCACCCCTCCCGCCAAACAGTCCGAGGCTTCTAGAAGATGAGGATATGTACCTACTCGAATAAGTTAAGATGGTGGAAGCTGCCCATTGCTTTTTGTGTTGGGGTTTCTAGAAGACGGGAGATGCGTATGTACTCAATGCAAGGTGACAATGTATCCCCCGAAGGCTCTTGCAGCGGACTGGCGCGAAGAAGCGCAGTATCCATGGTACCGAGTGAGTACTTCTTCTTATAGGTAGCGGTTGATCTCCCTTCTCTTCCAGTAAGGAAGGAAGGAGGGTTTGGGTGGCTCCGATCCGGGTTCCCATCACCCCCTCGTGGACCCCTCGCTGGTGGGGTATCATGCCGCAATTTAAGCGGAGAAACCGGGGTTATTATCACTATGTATTAAATAGAAAGAGGCATTGTTGCTTCACGTAGACTCTAGAAGTGCCAGTTAGTTAGTGAACGGCAGTAGACCCCCAGGAATGTGAGATATTGTTGCACAGAAACAAGGCGGAAATAAAACCAATTTTCCATCATTTCAGGCTTTACAGTGCAATAAATGGCAAAGCCGCAAATTCGAAATATATGCAGAATGACTATTGAGAAGCAACATAGTGAGATATCATTTTCCAACCGTTTTACAGTAACCTCCGTGAACTGACAGGATGCAAGCACCTGTTTCTGGTGCACACACTAACATTAACAGCCACTTTGTGAGAAACATAGCAGCTGCCAAACTATACTCGGGACCACACACGCCTGACACTGACAGATCGGTCATCGATTCGCAATTGACCCTTGAATGCAATCACAGTCACCCTTCTCCGGTGTTAAATGAACTGAAACTAATAAGAGCAAAAAAACTCTATCAAGACGTTTTCGCCAAGTTTATTGTATTAGCATCCAGGTAAACCAGGTAGGGATTTTATTTATTCGGAATTAGCAAGGCAAATGTGGGGAAGAGGAAGCATATTGTACAGCTGCATGGGTTCTTAGAGAAAGTCGGCACTAACAAGCTTTCTTTCCCCCAGTTACGTTTCTAAGTTTGTTATTCTGCTCAGCTCGGACTGGCACATCGTCGTCAATACTGGTGTCCAGAGTAGCCGTCAATGCCGTTTCATTGATGCTGGTACCCGTGGTAAGCGAGCTCCGCTGAAACTAAACAGTGTACTTTAGATGCACAAGGAAATTAGGGAAACCGGGGTTTAGAGTGCTATTTTGCCTTACACACTTGTTTGGGCAGAGGTCAGCTGCGCTGGATACGCTTGCAATATTGACCTGAAGTCTTGCAAAACCAATCATATTTCTGGTGGCCAACTGCAGCCAGCAACAGCAAAGCCGCCTCAGCCGAGCGCGTATGTACTCTAGGGGGTAAGTAAATAATGGGAAATTGAGGTAGCCTACCATGGTTTGGGGATGGGATGGGTGTGTGCTTTATGCAGGGTGTGATAGTGTTCAGCTCTGATCATGACTCCAGCTAATAAAACACCTATACTGACTGTTGAGGGCCCGGGTGGACGGTTCAGAAACGGGGATAATGTTTGAACGCCCGGTTGATATCTACCAGCCATGCAAAAATCCGTTTATTGACATCCTTTCACTATCGGTAGAAATTGCTCGGTGAATTAATGACAAAATATGTCTCCCCTTTTCAAAACAGTAGACATCATCGAGATGGGATGTGCAACCGCCGGGACAAAACCCAATCTAACTGGCAGCAGTCTGTCTTTGCAGAAATATGCGCCTATGTCAAGGATATGGGTAATTTCAACATTTGCCTCCCGGATATGGCCTGGTGAGCTTGTCTAGATCTGCATGTCTGGTCCCGCCAGTGCCATTCTAAACTCGACCATCAGCCGCTTCGTGCGTGTAACTAGTTACTCACATCAATCTACGCATAGCGACGGACACAGTTTTATTTAACGTTCCGACGTCTGGTCCCTCCCATCGACCAGCTGCAAGTACTTAACCCATTATCTCCATCCTCTCACCTGACTAGATTTGGTTCTAGTCTACGACTGTCTAGATGGACGGAAATGCCAGTAAGTTCTGTTGTGAAAAAGGCTTGGTGAAAAAGGCTTGGTCGTTCAGACTGTCGCCAGAAATGGAATCAATTCTGCCAACACGCCAAAGCACGTCAACTAGTGGATTTTGGACGGCGGTTGGACATTGACCGGACATTTTTCACAATTGATCTTAGTCCGAACTATCCTTCAAAAGTTAGGTAACGTCCAAGTGAGTTATGCTTTTTCGTAACAGTTGTTTTGTTACGCGCGTGCATACCGCCACTCTGGTACAATTGCAAGTTACTCATTTCAACCGCGAACGATGATCCCTTGCTCACGGCGGCTTCAGTTACTAGCGGCGTAGGACTACCAGAGGGCGCTCCTGTAACCGCCTTTGTCTTACGTCACCGTAGGTCAATAGTTCGGCGAGACCCCCAACATTCCCGCCGGCGGGCCGCCCCGAACCTTCCCCTACTGCGGTGGAGAGGCCCAAAAACTGGTGCTTTCTCACAATACATGCTAACATCTCTTGGCAATTACCCTGATGATCCTACGACAACACCACGACAAGAACGTATGACGAGAAAGAAAGATCGGCGACAACAGAAAGGCTCCGGTAAAGAAGGAGTAAGTAATCACACATAACAACACGAAGAGACCTATCTGCGTGCTCCCTCAAAGCTGCAGTTACTAACCGCTACTGGCATTCATCCCAGACTCCCGATTTCCCGGAAGCTCTTCTCGGACCCGAATATCTTCGAATACCCACAGATATCTTCACATGGATCTTGACTCTGCAGGTTTTCTCAAAGAGTTGCCACCGGCCTACTGTACAATGAGGTTCAGACAGCGGCCAGTGATTACACACTTCAGACCCCGATTACATGATTTTGGATTAGTACATAGATGTGGCGCAAGATGTTACTGACCTCGGCTCTTCACTATCGAACAGTTTTAGAAGAAGCATGGAGCAGCCGCCTGAGAATGTCATATGAGGGTCTGGATAACTCAGATGACGAGGCTGACTAAAAGCGAGATAAAAAACCGTGGATGAAGAGGATCTCATAGGTACCAGTAGATAATCATGATTACATGGGTATTTCAGTACACCCTTGTGATTACCAATTACAAACCTGCAAATATAAAGCACAGGACGGTGCCTGATTACTGATTATGTCCGAATCTCATAGCATGGTACACACGGTACAGAATGCCAAAAGCGGCGTCAGGAATTGTGATATTATCTGACCGGTCTACGAATGTAAAGATAGCCGGTAGGCCAATCTGACCGCTTAAAGAATACTGGCCGCGAGAAGTGAGTTGTTGGGAGTATTCGAGGGCATCATTTTGATTCGGATGCCACAGTGGTAGAGAAACCGTGCGTCATCGGAATGCAGATCGACAAGAAGTCATCTATCATTGCAAATTATTTCTTCAACGATGACCACAACGCATATACTATCTATTTAGACGAAGAGCAAGGGTGCGAGCCAAAGATAAATCGCATCTGTTGTATGATTTATATTCAACGACTGGTCTTGTTGTCTAAATGAAAATTTTGATGTGCTCAAAGCGTGTTAGACATGCAACCGGTAAAGCTAGAAGGGAAAAATGGGGTAAAACAAGATGAAGTCTATTGCATAGGCGCCACAAGAGATGCTGGACCTAGCCGCCGTTGTCTTACATCACCCTAGGACAATGGTTCCACGAGGTCTCCAACTTTCCACTGGCGGGTCGCCCCGAACCCTCCCCTATTGCGCCGCCCAAGTGGCGGAGCGGTTCTAACCGTCCGAGAAAAAGGAAGCCCACAGGAAGTCGCCGTAGAGTTGCCTCGGAGCAGAGGAAAAAGTACCGAGGCTTCTGGCTGGGCTGCTTGATATCGACTTCAGAACTTTGGTTTCTGAATATCGATAATGAGCAGTCGTCCACCAGGTACGTTGCGGTCAGAGTTCTTGGGCTGGTTCAACTCCACCACTTGTCTCCCGCCCATGGCTCGGCCCGACCCAAGGATCATCCCTCGGTGCCCATCAACTCTGGCTCCCTCCACCCGGCGATAAAACCCCACATTTGTCGCTAGTAACTGTCGACGTCGGCCACGGCGCCTATTCGACCATTTGCCCGGCGCTCGCGCTACACAGCCGACGCAGGGTGTTCCGTGGTATTTCAGGATCCGCCTGATAGCTTCGGTACCACGAGCAAAACTCCTGGCAGACATGGTGTTTGTGCTTGAAGGTTCCAGGGATTCTGGAACGCCGTTTTGAGGGGGCGAAAGATTGCGGGAGAAGGAGCATAAGGATTTCATAAGGTGTTCGAAGTCGTGTGAAGGAAGGTGGTGAAGGTGGTGAAGGAGATTGATTGTTCACCCCATAATTTCCATTGGGACTTGGGAATCGTCAGTAGCCATCAACCAACCGCGGGACCAACCGATCCATAATCCTAGGGTCCCAAATAGATTTTGTGCTGGGGATCCCGGGGACGAATCAAAAGGATGGCACGATGCCTGCAGTCCGGTGAAATGTTGTTCGTACTTGTTGTGTCCATGGCATGATTCGAGAATTGAATGCAATTGGAGGGTTTCATATCAAAGCACTCTGAAGGATTAGGAATGTTGCAGCTGGGGCAAACCCATTGTGAGAATATACAATTGCTGTTGTTATGAGGCGTGGCTAGGAATTGTTCATATGATAGCTTTAATGAGTGTCGGCGCCCGGTGTTTACCACAAAGGTCACCGGCGACCGGTAAAATGACTTTCAAATGCTTTATCTTGTAAAAAATTAGAAGTCTTTGCCATTGATAACCGCGCCGCCAACAGCAGTCGTTGGGGCGGCTGAGCGCTTGTCGAGAGTGGTTGGGGAAGAAGAAACGCCCCGGACGTTTCGGGACTGGCGGAAACGGGTTCTTGGGGCGTGTCTGATTCTGGGGGTGACCAATGTTGGAACCGTCCGCATGGCCATGGTTCCTTCGGCTGCATGGGATATATTGCGGCGTTGTTGGGAAAAAGGTGCCCGGTGTACATATAGGTAATATCGTGAAACTAGGCGTAAACCTGGTAGTAGGGAATTGTGGTTCGTGATTGATTGCTTCTTATTAGAGTTCTCTTATCGTGGGACAGGGTTTGTTAGTATTCGTTGTCGTTCTCGGCTGCCAGCCGCGCTTGTGCAGAAAGATTGGCAGTACTCGGTGCATAAAGGGTTCATGAAAAATCAACTTCTCGGGGCGTTAAATTGTAATATCTACGGGCCTGTGTAAATTTGGAGCTGGGGAAGAGGAGCCTGTCAGACGGCTTGGTAGGATTTTTGCGGTAGCCCCAGCAACCAAAAGCCGTCTACAGACTAGGGGAAGAGGAAGCAATTTATTCCGCTGTCATCCCTGGGGTTCTCGCAACCCCGCCCGAGTTTGGTGCTCCTCTCGAGGTTCCGGGCTTCCCGGTGGCCAAAAGTATGCAACTGTGCCTGACACCTTACTTCCGAACTCGTTCTCTCGGTCATCTAAATAACCACAACCACCGTCACTTCCTTACATGCCAAAGTCCCTAGAAATGTGTCACTAATTATGAACCAGACCTGTGTTCAAGTACATCTACAAAGCTGCTGCAATTGCAGCTGAAAAGACAGCCTAATAAACAGTGCACCAAACGATCTTGATTGATAATAAAGTGCCGATTTTTTTGTTGGAGTACTAGTCTCAAATTCAGTTAAATTGTAAAATACTGCTAAGCTGAACATTTCTGTACCACTTATCTATCAGAACTTATGGTTTGTGAAGAGTTTTTGTGATTGGACATTGTGAAAACGTGAAGTTGCAGAGCACCCACAACACGCATACTTTTGGCTACCGGCAATACTATCCCAGGAAAAAATTTGGATCACAAGTGGCATCACCAAGGTTAATATGGGATAAATTTACCGGTCAGTTCTGTCATCAATTTGATATCATGATGCCCTTGCAAACGTATATTGATTTTATTATCGCTTTAGTATAAGGTTTTGATCCTCGGGCCCCCGTACCTATTTCGGGACTTCATCGCCTTATTGACTACTTCACTCTCCTCGACAACGCTGATATAATTCCCGTCTTCCCAATACCTCGCAGAATGAACCCCCAGTCCGGTACAATCGTGGTATTACCTCCCGCGTCCGGTTTTTCGCTATTTGTTAATTTGGTCGTTGTAGATGCACTTCTGGTCATTAATGCCGCTCAAGGCGATGATGACGGCGACGATAATGATGAGGACGACGAGGTGGTTCGCTACGATTTGGAAGAGTAGTTGATGATGGTCGCACCTAATAACCCTGCCAACAAGGAAATGTTGAGGCGTCGACAGGCTGATCGTATGAAGTCTATCAAAAACTAGATCATAGGCGTTTGACATTTCTATGCCTGGGATCTGGGGTTTGTGTTCGTATAGTCTTTTGTTCATTTTGCTGATGTCGTTGGGAAGATGGAGTTAAGTGTACTTGGGAGCACGGGGTTAATTTCTATTGGGAGATCGAGATACGGAACTCAATGGCGGAGATGGTACTTGTAAGGTTACATATGACAGTAAGGCTGAAGGGCTATACAGATTGTAAAGGCTGTAAAGACTGTCGGTATCAGAAACGAATTGACCGCTTACTGGCCCTAAAGACCGCAAACTCCCATAAGACACCCTTCCGCAGATACATCCAAAATCCAGACTTTCGATCTGACACGGACCGTGAGTTCCAAAGACTTATTGCATCAACTCCACCGTGATCATTCGGAAGAAGCCTGAAGACGAATAAAGTGCGGCTCAAAAGCTTATTTCAAGCTCCTGTCGCGCATTGGCCCTAGCGTCTACGGCGTCTATCTTTCCGCAATCCACCAAAGAAAAACCAGTATGGCACTCCCGCTGTCAACATCCTCACAGCAACAGTAGCTATCGACAACAAATCCTTGTCTGCATCATATACAGAGAACGACGGTGGGAAGGCGAATTCGGCGATTGGGAGCGCGCCAGTTGCTTCACCGATATACAACGACTTCAAAGGAACATGCGACACTGAAGCGCTCGAGACTAGGTATCTACTCTACTCTAGTTACAAGATCCCTGCTTGTTTGGATTCGCTTTAATGTACCGCTTGAGACCACCTTTCTTGCTTTCATGACGTTAACATTGAGACTAACACTGTTGAAAAATTCATCGCCTCGTAAGTGTGAACATATTTGACGTATGCCCCCCGCGTGCTTGCTAGGATGTTCCATGTTACCCATTTTCATTTTCAGGGAAATGTAAATAGAGTTATACTGTACTCTCGGAGTTCGGCGCCGGGTGTGCGCTGACATTGCATATGTCACCTTTCCATATCGAAGATTGTGTGTGGGTGAGAACTGGTGAGCATTTCGGTCCAGGTTTAGAATACCAACCTAACCCTCAATCGCCCCGTACGAAATTTTTTCCCCTTTTTCTCAACACAGCATTGTTTGGGGGAGAATCAGAAGGTTTACACGAGGAAAAGAGAAAAAGTAAAAAAGTCATGAATAGAAGAAACGCCGCACACCATCGCAACCCTGATGTTGCTCATCCCATCCCAGCCTGGAGTGGCAAAGGTAGGGTAGTACTGAGGGGAAACGAGACTACATACAGGTGGGTCACCGAGAGGGTGGGAAAAATTACCCACTATATATAGATATGTACTCACTTTATCTTTATATTAGACAAGGTTTGCCATGGACGACAGACAACTCAGCTCTGGCGGTAAAACATTAGTTTCCGTATGGCTATCCCATCATGCGCTCCGATTAACCCTACCTCGCCCGTTTCGTACCCACAGACAGACGTCGGTATGCGCCTATTTTTTTATACACCTCAAATAAGAGGTGCAGATTCATACGGTAGCACTCGGGTGGGCTACCTGATACATAATGGAGGACTTCTCGTTTACCTTGAGGGGGGGCGGGAAGAGATAATAGAGCTTCCGTATGGAAGGGGGGTTTGTGGCACTATAGAATAACATCCTCGATGGACGAAAGATTTGGTGTTCTGGACTGGCATGCTGTGTTGGCTTATAATAGGCAACTGTGGTAAAAACTGTGTTGAAGTGACCGTCATGAGTTCCTGTGATGGGAATATACATGTTGGTATAGTGGTGCCTTCCATACGGTAGTTCCAAAATGTGAGCGGGGAACGAGCATCTTGACTTGATAAAAAAAGGTACATAACTCACCCATAGCACGGCCACGTATCTACTTAACCCCGCTATAGCATTAGTAAGGTATCTACGGTTATTATGGGACCTAGCCTGCCCACTAAGTACAAGCTCGCTAAAAATATCGACGTTGATGGGAAGGCAAAATGTGAGAAGAGGTTTATTGAACTTCTATTTGCGAGAAGTTCTCCAGTAAGGTGAGTCATTACGGTCGCTTCGCCAAATGATGCCCTATTGGGCCGTAGTTCTTCCTTCACAATTTACTTAGTTAAGTACTTTAAAACTTATTGCGCTTGGCGTTTGATCGAGATTTTTAAAGCTAGCCGGAACTTTAGGAACTTGAGCATTAGATTGCTAAGTATCAAACAGAGAAAGAATCTAGTTCTTATGGTGTGCAGTAACAAGAGCTACACTGGCGATTGATGGGGCATTGTTCGTTTTCTGCATGCTTTTGAGAGCATTTATGCTGCTAGCTAAAGCACCATTTTCTTCTGGAGCAATCGAGATATAATACAAAAGGCCACACTACTTCTTCGTCTTCCCCTTGAACAGCTTCAACGGGTCTCTCCCCTTCCCTTTCTGCCCTGCATTCTTCCTAACCCTCTTATTCCTTTCCCTTGCCTTCCTAATCCTATTCTCCCCGCTCTTCCTCAACCCCGCACCCCCAATCGCTGGAGCACCCGACGTGAGTGCGCTTGTCCCATCCTTCGGCAGCAAATACTCGGGCACATGTTTCAGATGTGGTTGAATTCTCGCCGTTCTTAGCTCTCCATCATGTCTCAAATGTTTTAGATCTTCCGGATTCTCTTCAAAATGCCGCTTCAATTTCTCGCTTGCCAACAGCTCCTGCCTCAACTCCCTTGTCCGAGCCTCTCGGATTACTGTGCGAGTGACAGCACGTAAGGCGTCGTCCATGCGGTACCTGAAGCTCTGTACTTGCTCCATGTCGAAAATGTAGGGTTTCACCTGCTTTCCCTTCTTTGTCTGATGCTGGGAGATTTTTGCGAGCACTTTTTCATCGTTTTTGGTGGTGAGGATGGAGGTGGGCTTGTGCTTCCCGTGGAGAGCGGCAGGGACAACGAATGACATTGCCATCCCAGATTTCCCGGCACGTGCTGTACGGCCGATGCGGTGTGTATATGATGTTGAAGTTGTGGGGAGGTCGAAGTTGAGGACACAGGCAACGTTCTGGAAGTCGATACCACGAGAGACACCGTATTCTTTGTCGAGGCGAGGCTTCTTGCGCTTCTTCTTTTTGGAGGGGAGAGGTTCAAGCCCCTCGTCTGCCTCTTCTGTTTTGTCACCGCCATCGTTTTTAGACTTCTTTGGTTTTGGTTCCTCCGGAATTTGATCGTCCTCCTCGTCGCCAACGACCTCGTTTTCATCCGTGGCGATGATGATATCGTACACACCCTTGTTAAACTCCTCGACAATGTGGAGGCGCGAGTTGACCGGCAGCTCCGAGTTGAGAACGCAAGAGCGGATGCCAAATTGCTCTAGGAAGAGCTTGAGACGGTAGCAACGGTCGATCTCACCAACAAAGACGATGCATTTGCCTTTTATTAGTTTAAGCTTGAAGATTACGTAGATAAGTAGAAACTTTTCGTCCTCGGCGCATCTGCTATCTGTCAGTATTATGCGACATGAGCTGATCGGGGGGAACAAACTTTACAACATACTGACTAACACCCTCCCCTTCGTTCTCCCCGTCGGCCTCCTGTAACCGCAATATCGCCGGATTCCGGCAAAAAAGCTTCTTCAAAGTCTCGACCTCCTGCGTCAATGTAGCGCTCATGAGAAACGTCTGCAGACCTTTCGGAAGTGCCTTCGCTATCCCCTGCAGGTCGTCGTCATAACCATAGGACAGCACCAAATCTGCCTCATCAATAACCAGATGTGAAACCTTCTCGACCAGCTCTTGGCCAGAAAGACTAATATGTAACAGCGCTTTCGATGGTGTGGCGACGACAATATCAGGGTTCTCGGCGAGTAGAGATCTTTGCACCTGATCTGACACATTCTGTGCAATATTGACAACTCGCACAGCCTTTCCACAAAAGAGCGCCAGCTTCTCCGTCATCTTCAGCACCTGTTCTGCCAGCTCCTTCGTAGGTACCAGGATAAATGCGCGCGTCGCCTTCTCGTTTAGTGATGCCTATTTTTCTCCTCACGTCCCATCAGGTTTTGCGCAGACTAACGATGACACCCTTCCCGAAGAGGAACATACCTCTTTGGCTTTTAATATACCCTGCAAAACGGGCAACAAGTACGCCGCCGTCTTCCCGGACCCAGTCTTCGCCCTCGCTATTTACCGAACCGTATCAGCACTCCGTACTCCCGTCCCACGCACCGTAACACTTCATAGCGTACCCAGAATGTCCTTCCCTTCCAGCGCCAGTGGTATCGCCTTCGCCTGTACCAACGTAGGATTTGCGAATCCGAGTTTGGCAATGCCTTGTAGTAACCGCGCATCGAGGCCTAGCGACAAGAACGATGTATCGGTGTCGGTCGCCGACTGCGATGCAACTGCAATGGCGGCATTGTCGTCTTCTAAGTTGTGTTTTCGCTTCATTTCGAGTGTTGGTGTCTGGTAGCGGCGGTTCGAAAGTTTTTTGTCGCGGAAGTGAGCGTTAGCGCGATAGGGTAAGTGCACGTGAGGGCTTACCCCTAACCCGCGACAACAGTATGGTCTATCACTCTATTACTATTCTCTGGACACTCAAAATGATCCACAACACTCTCCTTCATCTTCATGCTACGCATACTGTGTGGAGTTAGCAGTTAGAACAGCAGGAGCGTATATGCCGACGTCAGGGGCCGATGGCGAGATTACCGAGGAATTGAAATACTTCAGATAACTATCACTTAAAGTTCTATCCCCCGCAGTGTTTGATAGTTGATATGGCTTCAATACGGTGCTGTACCAAAATTAAGATTAGAGACTACTTTAGCTTTGGACGACTCCCGCTTCCTTGGTTTCTAATTGGCCGCTCCAACCTCTTTATCGCACGGTACCGTTTTGAAGACATGAACACTGCAGGAGATAAGGAAGATAACTTGTAGCAGCTATGGACTGCCGATCCGTGGTTACTGCCACTAGGATCGTAACTCATTATGAAATATGGCACTCGTTCTCCGACTATGTACAAGAATCCGGTTGGGCTGACGGCAAATATACACGATCCATAGTCAAATTTCAAGAGGTCTAACTCTTATAGAAAAGCTCACTTAGTCCGAGATCCCAGTTCAGGCCCAGTACAGGATGCTAGAAATAATTCCATCTACAAGAGCTGATCCCTTGGTTCAGCTGGTGATATAAACACCGGGTGCTGGAAACACCGGGTTCGAAACCTCATGGCGCTATAACCCCAGAGCATGGATTCATGGTGATGTAAAAACCAGGCATCCCCCACTGGGTGCGGTAAACAACCGAGATTCGAAACCTCATGGCGCTACAAACGCCACGCTACAGGTTCAAAACCTGCGGTACTCACGCTTTTGGCTCTTAAAATACTAGATTAGGTCTGAACAGGATGGTGGAAACCACTGCATTTACTAGAACACGTAGCTTGGCCAACCGGCAAAGAATGGTGTTATAAACACCAGGCACTGGAAGTACTGGGGTTAAAACCCTCACGCCAGGCCGCGGGTTCAAAACCTGTAGTGTTCAGACTTTTGTCCTACTTTTTCCCTTCAAGATCTTAGACTAGCACCTGTATAGAATGGGCGAAATCATTCCATGTATAACAAATGATGGCCTAGTTTGGCTGGTTAAAGTGTGTTGTAAACACCGAGATTCAAAACCTCATGGCGCTGTAAGCGCTAAGTCACGGATTCAAAACCTGCTTTCTTTTGTCAAAAGAGCTCAATCATTTATTGAATAAGCCCACTCAATAAACTGGTAGCCGTCAATGTTGCTGGAGGCGAGAAGGTCGCCATACGCTTTTCTCGTGCCCAGACTTAGGTGGATGGCGCCTGTTGAGCCTCAAATCCTTGCAGGCTCGGATTTTCGACTCAGCACTGCTTCATCTACCGGATGTCTGGGTTAAACCCTCTCCGAAAACCCTAAGTGGGCTTTAGAGAGCTGCGGAGAGTGTTGGACTATGCAGAGATCTCACTGCTCCACCAGTACTTCCTGAATCTACTCCGGGAGTCTATAAGTGGATTAAGGAACCTCACCGGAACTGTATACAGTTTCTCCGGACAAGATTGAATAAACAGATCCCATATTGCCATTGTGCGAGTGATGCGTCATGATGTTACATCGGAGATCTCCCTGAGGTTGCATACTTCATATTACAGTGCCATGAATTGCGGCAGAGTAATACCCAGGTATCATCTGCATCTATAGCAACTCCGGTGGTAATCGCTTGTAGTTGAGGTGTGTTGTTAGCCTACTGAAGTTCTCCCTAGTAAAACAATCTTCACCAAACCACATAAAAAGGGCACCGGAGATATATCAATTCAATTTACACATCTGAAAGCATCAAATCGGATATACTCTGGGGTGTTTCAGTGAATTTATTGATTTGTGTGTGCCGGACGTACTTTGCGGAGAGGGTTTATTCCAGACCTCCTACGGATGTCTGGGCACGAGATAAGCCATACGCGTTTGTGGGCAGAGATGTATTATATCACCGCCAACGGACACGTCAGGGTAAGTTGTGTGAAGATTAAAAATTGTGGTCGAGTGCAGCCTTTGCTATCGACAAACAGTGGACCCATCCATACTCGTACGAATTTGGGGTGGCGGGTGAGCAGAAAAGGAAGAATAGACATCAAACCCAAAAATATTGGCTCTCGTACCCAGACTTTTTTGCCTCGCTCGTAAGCTTTTCACCACGAAGTAAACTGGAACGAGTGAGTTTGTAAGTGAGGTGAAAAAGTCTAAGCACGAGAGCAGGTAAGATACAGAAATAGGTCACAGCCTTTACTCAAGTACATATATGGGTACGGAGGCCGATACAACACAGCCATCATAACTCGGTTTTGGACTCTCATATACCACCCACCCAACCGGTACGTTCCGATTTATGATCATCATTTTTTGCTCGCTCTTAGGCGGTTGCACATGCGCAACTATCCAGTCTCCTACGTAAGTAGCCTTTCCCCAACTCGTCTCACGAAGGATAATCCGCGTCCTAGAAAACAAGGTCGCCCACAACATAAAAACGCGAAACATAAAGTCGCTGTTCCTGCTGCTGTTGACATATTGACGTCTCGCATTTTTGGAGGGTTTAAAAACATCTGCAACCTCATAAATTCTTATTTTTTGTGAACCACATAATTTATTGAGCTTTGTAAACGTTTTCATTTGGTCCTACTCTGGCCTTAGTGCGATGTATTGAAGACTTAATTGGAGTCAAAGCTCGCAGTTGGGTAAATTTTCGTACGAATGATATACGGATTTTGGTTGAATACCAAAACTGTGATTATTCAGTGTTAAAGGTCAGTCAGCCAATCAGCTCAGCATTTACGAGTTTGTTTTGCGAGTACTTTGCAGCACACGTCACCACTGCGGGAATAGATATTGATGCGGCTGTGCAGCCTTCCTCAAACGCCAACGCGCAACTGTAGGATTTATCTCCATCTCCCATTTTGTTGCTAAGTATTCATGGCGACTTTCGGCTATTCCGCAGGGGATTTCATTACTGCTGTCGGACTAATAGCAACAATCACAAAGGCTTTGAACGATACAAAGGGAGCGTCGAACGAATACCAGCTCGTTGTGATTGAATTAGAAGCTTTAGAGCGTGTTCTCCGCCAGCCTGAAGCCCTCGAACCTAATGAAGCGAACATCGGACAAATCAACGCGGTGAGAGCAATGGCTCTCACCTGTCGTTTGCCGCTGCAAGACTTTATAAATAAATTGGCGAGGTTCGAGAAGTCGATGGGTCCTGGAATATCACGGAATGCCCTTTATACCTTTAGCAGGAAGACGCAATGGGCAGTCGTCATGCCGAACGAAGTTACTAACTTTCGAGTCACCACTGCGGCAAAGGTCGCGAGTATTCATCTCCTCCTCGGTGTACACACTGCGTCAGTTACTGCATAGCTGTTTTAATGCTGAACTGAAATGTGTACTGATGCTAACGATATTGTAGGGCCGCTGCCTCGAGGCTTGAACGTCAAGGGAATCAAATACAGGATAAAATTAGTTCGCTGGAGAAAGAGAGCACAGCGTGCCGGCTGGAGACACGAAACCAGCTGGCAGACCTCCAGAAAACCGCAGCGGCGAATAGTCGCACTCTCATGGCTGTCCGATTGGAGATGTTCCCTTGACTCTTCTCTACTGCTCAGTCCGCGGTAATCGCCTTAGGGTATATGTGTTCTAGGGTTGATATGCTGATTTCAACGTAAGTGCGCAAGTGCTAATCAATAGAACGCGAGCCGGATGCTGATAACTCATATTTCGCAGGCTTCAGAACGTACCTGCGGAAATACATCAGCTGCTGCGGAAGCTTATGTATGCATGCTTTCGATATCTTTGGTATCAGAAAAAGAGCCAACTGACTTCTAGGCTAGGATGATGAACCTGGAGATCTACCTCCTCCTCTTGAAGATTCACGAGTCCATGCCGCGGTCACCAACGAGATTAATTCAGGATAACATTGTATTCGACGATGCTTTGGGCCGCGTTAAAAGCTTGGAGTTCGAGTATTTCCGGCATTGGAGGGTAGGTGCTTGCTATTGTTGATATCATTTACTACTTCAGGTAGGAATTCGCTGATGCAGTCAAAACAACAGATATTCCGGGAATGGCTGCATTGCGAATTCGGTGGCTTGCCTGGGGGTGATAAAATTAACAAGGGATTGTACCGTATACGGACGATAAATGGGAATCGACTGATTGGCCAAAATGAAGGTGACTGGACAAGCCAGGTCCGGCCTGGAATGAGACTCGAGATGTCAGTTGTGATGGAAAGATTGCTTAAGAAGAAGGACTTATGTCCGCGGAATGGCTGTACCGGCAAGGATGATACACCGTCAAATACAGACGTTTGTGTGCAGTGGTAAGTGTATACCGTACCCTTCAACTATAAACCCACGTTTCCCGAATTTTGACTTGGAATAATAACAAATGTTGACTCTTATACACCGTGCAGCATGATCGTGTTGTGGAAACTGAAGATATGGAACGGTTCAACTACCACAAACTCCCAAGGCAAATGCTCTAGAAAACAAAGGAGATACCTCAAATAGATCTAGACTTAATGAGGGTTATCGGGGAAGACAAGAAATAACTAGTAGTGATCGAACCCAAGCCGGAAACATAGTGGATGACGAAAAACAGGAGGAGAGAGAACGTCAAGAAGTGACGTATTTCAAAAGAATTCAGATCTCGGAAGAAACCGTTGGTGATAATGATGAGCAGGTTAGACCATTCCATAGATCAGAATACCTAAGTCCAATTCCCAGCGCTCCAGCGCCAGCAAGCCCAGCCCAGGAAAATGGAAACACTCCGCACCGTCAAAACAATCGAGGGATAAAATATTACAGCTGCCGATACATAGGCTTCCTGTGGAATGCGCATCTTCACAAAGACAAACAGCATTCGGCACGAGGAGTCGGTCCATGGCGCAGCTAGCCCTTACAACTATTGCCACAAACTGATCATAAACGGCCCAGATTCCAGAAAGAGGCATGAGAGGACTTGCAAAGTTTACCTGAGCAGCCTATAATTTACACTTTTGCCGATGTCAGAGTGGATCTCCTGGTGTTACAAAGGATTAGCCATGATTTCCATGCCTATAAATACAAGGAAAATGACTGGGGGTCCTTGGTTGTATGGGAATATATAAGGAAATTGGGTAGAAAAATGAGAGAAAACATTGGTTGTATGTGGGGAATTGTGGTGATGTTATTTAAACTGGTGCACTATGGTGTTGAGGGTTTTAGTGGATTCTAGAAACCATAATTTACCTCCTCTTAAGGGATTGTAACTCTTCGGACTTACTTTTGGGCCTGGAATAATTTGGCGCAATTTCCAGTATTATCTTTCTGCTTGTGGGTACATGCCATATCGGCAACTGTTACTTACCGATCGTGGTGGTGGTGGTGGTGGTGGTGGAGTTTGTAATTATATTGTATTCGGCCGCTTGCGGCCATGACATACATTTTCCTTCCTTTCCCCGCCACCGCCCTAAGGGAACCCTTCGAGTTCAAGTTGTGACTTCCACACCCACTACCGCTACGCAACGGAGGACACAATGGGCATCTTCATCTCGAATACCACGGCCTCTAAACCCGTCCGCCTCCCTCGGTGTTAGGTGTGGCGATAGCGATGGCCACACAAATCCATGCCCAATTTACCTCAATATCTACTTGCACTTGGAGGGAAAGTGATGGCTTATGCAGTGGTAAATACAAGGTTATATGGCGGGAAAGGGTATTTTCCATAAATAAATATATGTGGAGTTACCTTATAGCTTTTGAACCGGGCAGACCGTGTATCTGGCCTCTTTTTCAATTTCAAACTATAGGTTATTAGGCTTGATAGGCTGCATACTATGAATTCAAACTCAACAGCTCGCTACCACATATCTCTGAATAATTTTTTGATCTTCTTATATCGATCTCAAGCCAATAAGCAGCCTCTGATAATGACAGGACATCAAACACTCGATGGCTTCAATCACGGCATCTCCCACTCGGTTCATTGGTCCTCCTCTGCAATGCATCGGGCTTGAAGTGCAATACACAGTGCCATATACTGCGCTATCATCGCTTCGCATTTCTCCATTGCACTTAGGTGCAATAGCGGTGTTTCGATATTTAAGTGAGGGATCTCGACTATTGTGGGGAACCGGTAATGGAGGTACATAATCTCTTTATGAGCATCAAAAGAGGTTAACTCATCTGTAGACTTTATAGAAGGTGGACAGTATCTCGAGGAGAAATAATGAATTTTGGCAGTCTGGGTGTCGAATTTTGGGCTTCCTCCGTAACCAAGGCTTTCGAGTAGATTATGTAGTAGGTTATTGATACCAGTCAGATAGCTTTTGACCGTTTCTCGATCGGGATCCGAAAAGCCCCTCTGGATGCCCATTCTTTATCGTAACTATTCATCCATCGTCGTAGTAGATAGTTATTTCCTTCGCTTCTGAATGACGGACTGACTCTTAGAAGAGCTCTTCAGCAGGCCTATGCGTTGGGCGCAGTTCATCTGCATCTTTGATCCGGGGGATTAGTGTCTCGACTAGACTTCCGATACTAAGGGAGTGGTGTAGCTGCATGTTGAATCGTTAATGAATGGCTACCCTTAGATAGATGACCGAGGGGAAACCAACTCTCGACGAACATAGGGAACAGAAGAATGAGTGTAGGCAACAAAAGGATGGCCATCACTCAAGAGCATCACACAATGCCTGCCACCTCTTAATCTCCTCATGAACCAACGATTCGAGCCGCCAGAAGGAAGTGGCAGCTTTCAGAATTCGTCAGAATTCCTTTGCCGCACTACGCAAAACGTTTTCAAGCATTTCCTCAAACCAGTCAAGAACTATGTTTGCGGATGCAGGCCCGGAAATTCTGCCGAGAAAACGGAATGGGGTCTTCAGCCCACTCTTCTAGTAGACGACGTTTCTTTTCTTCATGGATGTCTAGCCAATCCTCCTCGGGCTCCTCGGCACAAAGTTCGTTTTCTGCCTATAGGCTTCCTTGCTTAGCTAGATAAGGAGTTCACATTAGTGTGTTGATATTGGAACCGGGACTACATCTCTTACCTGACGAGCAGCTCAGCCTTTTATCTCGGTCACATACATAATGGCCGTATCAGTATAGCTCCTTCCTGGTCACCGGGATCACCAAACGAAGACGCTCTAAGTATCTCTTAAACCAAGAGGTTTGTGAAAATAAAGTTGTGGGGTTTTCGAAATTCATATTTCCGACGTATCCAGATTCCGGCGCATAGCAGCAGTGTTTCCATCCTGGTGGGATGTACATGGCTGTCGAGCCAGAAGTGATTGCAATGTAAAGGGTGTGTGGTAAAGATACCACACACACTTCCACTAGGGAGCCTGGATCACCATCTTGTAATTAACCTAGAAGGGACTTTGCCCTCTCCGTATGAAAGAATCTTTCATTCTCAAACCCCCCGCAGTCAGGGGGAATGTTTCAGGCTGCCACTCCTAACGACTACTCCCCAACCACAAAATTTACCCTAGTCTCAAATCGATGGCATGGCCACTCCAAGGAGTTGAACTGGCAAGTCCAGAGATTAACGGTTATGATTCTCGCTCCTAGGTCTGCAGTCGACATACGTCCGGTGACTCAATGAGCACATCGTATTCCGCTAACACAGCATCAACATTGACGTGTAAGCAAGATATAAGCGCTGTCCTGAGGATTGAGGTGCGCTCGGAATCCGGCCGCTTTTCGAGGCGCAAGCTTGCGAGCGACTAAACCCCAGGAACAAGAGCAGGGCTGAGAGTGCTTGGGGAGCCACGTTATCGTTCCGCATTTCCAGGTCGCTTTCGGAATCAGCGAGGTCTGAGCCGGACCACACCTGCAATCTAGGACCGAAATTTTCGGCAATAGGTGACCGCATCGACCTATGCAGGATGCTCATTCGTTGTAAAATGTACTTCAACGGAGTAACTCTAGCCAGACGGCCAGAGGATCTCTATCCTGCACCCAAAGACAGAAAATGTCACCCCGGCCCACGAGAATGTCCACAAACAAAACTTGGGTGTAACATTCGACGTTTGGAGGGGATCAGTTCGGTAACCCCATAGCCTCTGTGGCATTGACATCGAGGCAGCGTTCAACCTCGTTCAAGGTCAGCCAAATGCTGCAGGTCGGACAGATATCTGCAGTCCACATCTCCTGAATCGTCCTAGACTAGCTCGTGCTAAGGGGTGATGGTCTGTATCTGACCAGCCTGCGAATCTGTGGATCGACTGCGGCCGGACTGAAGGGAGCGGGTTGTCTGACAGTAGTTGTCGGGGAGGGGAGGACGTGGGGCGTCCCCGCCCATTAACATCGATATGACGCAGATGCGCATGAAGAAGTGTTTCTGTCGTTCGACCGTCAAGAACCCCAACCTAGCCCATCCGCTTGTTGGAAGCCCCCACGGTGGCGGATTCAGAAGCGAAGCCCTAACCCTTCAAGACGACGTTCAATCCGGCCTTGCGTGTGCACTCGCGGTACAAACCCGGATATCACGGAAAAAGCCACCACTTCGACGGGAGCAATCCCATTTCACCAGCACATTTTGCGGCAACGGGATGTGTTGGCGTGGGGTTTCCTGTTGTTTTCTGGCGATTGTTACTGGTCTAAGGTGCGTCATTTGCGGGGACTCTGGATCTTCGCGTCTAATTGGTTTGCGCTTTGCCGCGACTGGATACGTCGCGGGTGGGAGGAAAATCGGTCAGAGAGACTGTTTGGTTGTGTTTGAGGACGTTGTGGGCGGTCATGGGTACCCTGCGTTTTGTTCAGTGTTGAGTTTGTTGCTTTATCCACGTCCCGGCGTGGTTGTATTCGAGTGAATCACTGCGTATACAATGGGGTTTCGTGTGGGAACTACTGTCTAGTGCTATTGATCGATTGATTCGGGCGCTATTCGGTTGATTTTGGGAAATATATTCCTCTCGTGGTGTCATCGGTAGAGACTAGAGATGGCAAACAAACGAGATGACAACGCATGAGGAAGCATTCGATTGGCCGCCAGAATTCGGGCGCTTAGGACTATTATTTCCAAGCAATACTTACAAAATACACCCCAAACCAGAGATCCAAAATTTGTATGGTTGAAAAACCCCTAGCAAACGAACGTGCCATGGAAGATGTCGTGATACACCACGATGTTGACTTGATATCTCCACACAATCACTCCTCGTTCCATCCTCGGTCCGCAAACTCAAACATTATGGCTTACAGCGAAATCTTCATGCCTAGTGGTGAACAATAACCTTCTCCCTCGCACATCACCTGAACTTAATACTGTATCCGGCAAAGCACGCAATTGTCAGGACCAATGTCGAAGACTCGATTGGTCAAACCTTCTATTGATTAGTATGCGGGGTTGATTATCCTACCTCCCGCTGAGTGGTATAAGTATCCTCCTATCAGCTCAAATCCCATCTCACATTCTTGAAGATCAATCTCTACCCGAGCCCCAACCCCTAGCCGTGTAACGCCGCCTTATCGTGTACAGCCGTTACAAGGGTTCCCAGATAAGTCCTAGCTCCCTCAGCTTGCATCACACGACCGTTCCGACAGCCAGGTTCAGCACAGCTCCTGGGACCAAACCCCAGATCTCTGACCACATGTCCAAGACACCTGAGCTCCTACAACCTTAAGGAACACTCCCTCAGTATCTGGCTTCCCCCTCAAAGCTATCATTCACACCCATCACCGCTCCACAATGTCCCCAAAACTCAGCACCCGCAATTGCGACCCCGACGCCTCCAAACCACTCCTACCACCCCCCAGCACCACCCCGCACCGCCGCCGCAGCGGGTGGTACCCATCACTTTACGAAAAGCGAGCCAGCACCGGGTTCGCAACGCTCCTAGTGTGTCTGGCGCTGCTATGCAGCACCATAATCTGGAAAACCGCGGGGAGTGAGTCAATTTTCCATTCAGCAGCAGAGCTGGTGCATCGGGCGGTACAGGAGACGGAGGTTTTCATATTTGACGAGAGCGAGGTTCTGCAGCACGGGGTGATGCGGGCGGGGGAGTTCTGTAATGCTCTATGTCCGTTGGGGGGGAGGAGGGGTTTCCTTTGTCTTGGATTTCCTCCGTGAGGCTGGGGTTCTAACGGCGTGCGCAGCAGACCCCTACATCGACGACTCGGAGCTCCTGGTGACGGCCAGGAACGGCGTCGTCAGCTCGGATGTCGACGTGTGCAGCCAGATCGGCGTGGATACGATGAAGAGGGGCGGGAATGCCGTGGATGCGGCTATCGGTATGGTACTATGCACTGGCGGAGGGATGCGTCTGACGGACGAGTAGCGACGGCCGCGTGTATTGGGACGGTCAACATGTTTGCGTCTGGCGTTGGGGGCGGCGGGTTCATGGGCATGTGGTTTCCGCTATCTCGCTGCTGCTCTCGAGGCTAACCATGTGCAGTCGTCCGGATGGCAAACGGCGTCTCGAAGAGCTTTAACTTCCGCGAGGCGGCCCCTGCTAATGCGTCCCGAGATATGTACCACGGTACGTGTGTTCCGGTGTCTGCGGTTCGGAAGCTGACGCCGTGCAGAGGACGAGCAGCTAGCGCGGACTGGCGGTCTTGCAGTGGCGGTACCGGGGGAGGTCAGTGGGTTTTCGGCTGCGCATCAGATGTTCGGCGCGCTGCCTTGGAAAGACGTCTGGGAGCCTGCCATCAGACTCAACACCGATGGCTTCCGCGTCACTCCGACCCTGGAGCGTATCATGCTGCAGTCGGAGCAATTTTTCTACGATAACCCGCAGGACTGGGCCTTCCTCTTCAGCGAAACGACGGGGAAGCTAGTCACTGCGGGCGATATTATCAAGCGGCCTGCCTACTCAAAAACCCTGGCCAAGATTGCGTATGGCGACAGTTACGCCGGCGTCGAGGATTTCTACAACGGCACGCTTGCAGCCCGGCTGGCCAGCGTCATCCAGGCCGCTGGCGGGATCGTTACAGAGTCCGACTTCTCAGCCTATCACACCGTCGTCTCGGAGACGGTAAACACCACCTTCATGGGCAGCTCGGTGATAACCTGTCCCGCACCCTGTTCCGGCCCGGCCATGCTCGAGGGCCTCAACATCGCCGAAGGCCTCCCAATGCGCAACCCCGCGGACCCCGCCTCGCACCACTACCTCGTCGAAGTAATGAAATGGCTCTCAGCGGGGCGAACCGAACTCGGCGATCCCACCGACCCCATCGTTTCCGCCAACGCCGCCCGAATCGCCGAACTAACAACCAAGACCTACGCCGGCGCCGTGCGCGCCAACATCTCCGCGTCCACCACCTACAGCTACCAACACTACCACCCGGCGTACGCGCCCAACACGCCGCACGGCACGTCGCACCTCTCGGTCATCGACAAGTCTGGCAACGCGGTGGGGCTCACCACAACCGTGAACCTGTACTGGGGCGCCAAGGTCCACGACCCGCGCACCGGCGTCGTGCTGAACTCGGAAATGGACGACTTCTCGATCCCGGGCCGCGACAACGCCTACCGGCTCCACCCCAGCGTGTACAACTACATCCAGCCCTTCAAGCGCCCGCTCTCCTCCACCACCCCCACTATCATTGTCGATGCCAATGGCCAGGCTAGCATGGTTGTTGGCGGGTCTGGCGGGAGTAGGATCGTCACGGGCGTGTTTGAGGCTATTGTCAAGAAGCTGGTCTGGGGGTATACCCTGCTCGACACGATTAAGAGCCCGCGCATCCACCACCAGCTTATCCCCGAGACGGTGTTTGCTGAGGATGGAGTGAGTGGTGAGGTGGTGAGGCAGTTGGAGGAGCGCGGACATGAGGTTAGTAGGAAGAAGCGTGGGGAGGCGGCCGGGGGCAGCGTCTTGCAGGGTGTGTGGAGGGATGCGGAGTCCGGGATGATTGAGGGTGTTGCGGACTGGTGGCGGAAGGGCGGGAAGGCGAGGGGGTACTAAAGTGGGGGGGTACATACTGAGGAGGGAGGGGTGTTTATACCTGCTACAGTAGAGTAGACTGATTAGACTTGGGTTTGTTTAGCATTCTAATGACTTGTGTTAGCTATAATGATTTATTACTACGTTGGTTGTGCAGTGGATTTTGTCGGTAGATCTCCACGGTTCCACAAGGTAGATGCTGCTGGAAGTAAACTCCATGGCTGAACATTTGGCTCACGTCGAGCTTCAGATGGCGCGGTAAAGTGGTCAAAACACCATTTCAACGACGTCGTGCATGAAATTAATGGAATTGGATAACTTCAGCACACCAAGACCCAATTTCAGTAGTTATATACCGCACCACAACATTGTGGTATGACTTTGTGCAGTGGTCATGTTGCTTTGGATGGTTCGGTGACATCTTGATTGACTTGTTGACTGAACTCCCTCGGGCCTCGGGCCCGCATATGTACAAGCTCCCATCATATCCGTTTGCATACGCGTTAGCACTATCTTGAGACGCTCACCCTGATCCTGATGCAGACCATGCATATCCTCATACAAGCGTCGCCGTCAAACCGAGCTGAGACTCACGATGCGGGTACACATGCAACGGGTCGGACAACATCATGTACCAACCAGCAGAATCCAGTGTCTATGCACATGAATTACGAATTTTGGAGCCTGATGCACATCAGACACTAGATTTTGCAAATTACTTTTGAAGCATGATTTAGGGGGTTTCAGTATTCAACACACATCAGCTCCCAAAAGTCCTTATTCATGTGCACCAGCACCAGCACCATCTTCTACAAGTTCATGCATGACATTGTCTGCTATATACGGCATCATGCTATGATAACATAAATTCACAATGTCGTGCATGGAATTGGCAGAATTGGATGTTGGTGCACATGGATTTACCTAATCTCGCTAATTCTATGTACGACGTCGTGAAATGGTATTTTGTCTACTTTACACCGCCATAGACAAGTGGCGGTAGGATTGCAAATCCAACGAAGGGGGTATTAAAGAGTTGGGGTATGGAGGTGGACGTCAGCTAGAAGGGGCGGGGGAGGGATGGACCAGCCATTCCGTCAGCGCCTCCCTCCCTCCCTCACGCACTCATCACAGCCATATGGGCTCTCCCCACTTTCTGCAAGAGCCCGTCGACAGGGAAGACACAGACGGTTGGCTATCCTAATCTGTAGACGGCTTTTGGTCGGTGGCGCTAGACTACCGCAAAAATTAAGCCGTTGACAGACTATGGCTTTCCACAATCACTATACATCACCCAAGTAAACAAAAAACCCACTAATATTAACTGTCACGCGGCCAAAGATTTAACACCGCCACCGTACTGGGGAAAAAGAAACTGAAGCAACTATTGCAGACACACACATTGCGAGGTAAGAAAAATAGGATTCCAGGCGGTGAACAGACAGACAAGACAGTACAGATGCAAGAAAACAAGAGAAAGCGACCGCCAGGATGCGCGCACACACACAGAAAAACCAATCCCGCAGCCCTTTTTTCCATCCCTGGGACTCATACACGCCGTCCCCACAGCTTTTCTTATACCCAGAACCTAGCTATAGGCCGTGCTAGTCCTTGGCCTCTTCCTTCCAGTCCTGGGCGTCTTCGCGGCGCCAATAGGTTCCGTCGACTCGTCCCCGAGAGTCGGACGTTGGTGTCGGTGGTGCTCCTTGTCCTTGTCCTTCCCCTTCTCCTTCTGGTCGAGCACAATCGACAGGATGTCGTACGCAAACTGTGGGAACTCCAGCACCATGCTCTTGAACTCATCTTCAGCCTCGTGGCGGAGGACATGACCTATCCTCATCAGCATCTCTCACTCACACACCGTGGGTAGGTTGGGGGGGACCTACTCCTATGTGCCCAGAAGCTCGCAATCGGTTTACGAATAGTATCGTCGTCCCTGGTCGTATTCTCGTACACAAACTTAGCGTACTTCAGCTCGCCCTTGGCGGTAGAATTGATGCGATGGATCTTGGAGTGCGCGAGGTGCTTGAGTTCCGGGATCCGCAGCTTCTCGGCGAGCGTATACACCTTTGCATGTTTGAGCAGACGATCGCCGCCCTCGTCGACGTCCGCGTCGCCCGCGTCCTCAAGAACCATATCCTCAGGCTTCCCTGACGGCCCCGCAACCAGCCGAGGACTGTACTCCTTCGTGTACAGGTACTCCAGGAACGCGCCGACCGCGTCGATGTCGTCGTCTGGCAGGTGGACTGTGCGCAGATACGTCGGGGTTTCGGTGGTGTAATCGGCGCACTGGTCGTTGAACCATGGGGAGGATTGGAGGAGGGCGAGATGCGCTGACAGCGTG
>Ga0307512_10000480_pt1 | contig 58831 bp, 66 predicted proteins | sample 14_EM_MG_FD_200267 | JGI IMG/M metagenome (GOLD analysis project Ga0307512, IMG submission 200267) | Populus trichocarpa ectomycorrhiza microbial communities from riparian zone in the Pacific Northwest, United States - 14_EM | ecosystem: Host-associated > Plants > Roots > Unclassified | place... | reverse complement strand
GGACTCGAGTGATAGTAAATATAGGTGTATAGGTAAGATTATCGCTAGAGATCTAAGTCTCGTGGCGAGCTGACTATATAGAATGGCCGTTACCCGGACCTGGGTCACGTGCCGCCGTTACAATTATGAAGAATCATAACCCAGTTACTAGTACATGTGGGGTCAGCAGCGCAAGGAATAGAACTGTAACGGGCGGGGTTGGAGGTAGGTGATATTGGTAACAAGGATGTAATCTTGTGATTAGGACCAAAGGCTTCGAAGTTGGTATCGAGGAAATCAAGACAAGGCAAAAATCAGAGCTGTTTCAAAGTCGTACTTGCTTTGGTATACAAGAGAACGAGTAAAGAGAGAAGAAACGGAAACCATCCAATACCAAACAACCTCTCTTTATATACACTTCGTCTGCCGCCATCGAATCATTCCTCATGCTCCCATGTACCATCCGAATATCCAACCATGATCTTACACACCACCAACAGAACTCTGATCAGTACAACCATGCCATATCGTCCGACGTTGCAACACCTCAGACCACTTCCTTATTATAACAAAGTATACCGCCACCATCTTACCAATTCCCACGCCGTCTCCGCATCCATCCACGTCTCCGCCATTCTGTCACACTAATTCCTTCCATTCGCCCAATACTCTCCTTAAGTATCCTTCAACGCCTCACTCGCAACCCGACCTGTGACAGTATCCCCCTCCATGGTTCAAGGTCCTCCGAGAACATTTTCCAATGGTCCTGGCTTCCTGGGATATGGTTGATGGAATTCCCCCACCACTTGTACCCCATCCACGAACTTCGCTGCTTCCCACTTCAAAGAATCATATCCAGTCCAACGTACAAGGTACTCTAACTTGTTCCGATACATCCGACTATTCTCAACACCCAAAACCTGACACTCTTCTTCGCCATCAACTTCCACTGGAGGAGGCGGATTCATCCGTTGTCCTTTCAAGGGATCATTCACCACGGACACAAAAGGGTAACAGGTTGTACTCGATGAATCCGTATTGATGCGGGCAGCTCAAGTTAATCTGCATATGGGGATATTCGACAAACAACCATAGAAGGGCCAAATTGCATACGATCAACTTTCCGTGTAGGCCTCGTAGTTCGTATCTGTTGGTTATCCAGCCATACTTGGGTGCCTTCCTGAATATTCGGAGGAGGAATTCATCCACGGTTTGATCCCTCCTCCTGTAATGCTTCACTCCGTCTCATCTCTACTCGGAGATGCTCATGAATTTGTTGCATCATTGCCCGGATGTCATCGGCACTCACGCATCGTTGATTGCGCTCCTTTGTTGGTTCTCCTGCACACGACATTCGAGGATCTCTGCCATGTACTGCGTAAAAGGGGGTATACTTAGTAGGGTCGGACGCCCAATTATTTGCAGCAAATTCAGCCAACAGAAGCCACATCACCCAGTCATCTTGCAGATGGTTCACAAACACCCGGAGATACTGTTCCATACTTGGATTCATTCGCTCCGTCTGTCCGTCTGTCTGTGGGTGGCAGCCTGTCAACATTCTCTGATCAATCCTCAACCGACTGCACACCTGTTGCTAAATGGTCGAAGCAAGCTGCGGGCCTCGATCCGAAACAATGGTCAGTGGGAGTCCATGAAGACTTACCACATCCCGCAGAAATAACTCTGCCAACCCTAGGGCATCTATAGTCGTCAGGTATGGGATGAAGTGTCGAATCTTTGCAAGCTGATCTACTACGACCCATATTGCATCAAACCCTTCGCACGATGGGAATCCCACAACAAAATCCATCGAAATATCTTCCAATGGTTTGTCCAGTACAGACAAAGTCCGAAGTACCCCAAAGATTGAATGTCTTGAGCTTCGGGACCGCTGGCAATCATGGCAATTCCGAACGTACCAATCAATGTCCTTACCCATCTCCTTCCAGTAATATTCTCCAGCAACCAGGTCAAACGTCTTTGCCCGTCCCGGATGTCCTGCTACCCCTGTATCATGATGTTGCTGTACAACACATCGGCATAACTCATCGCTATCTGGTACATATAAGTTTCATCTATATCTTATTCGTCCTCCATCCTCTATGCACTCTGCAATGGTAATCTCCTGTAACCGATTCTTCGTCTGAATTGCTTCCAGTATTTTCCCTGGTAGCGGGTCAGCCTCAGATGCTTCTGTCGTAAGATCAGAAATGAAGGGACGACCCTGGGCAGGCGGGCTTTCCACCAACATATGCAATTGTTTCGGTAGGTTCTGCAGCTTTAGAACCACCTGTTCCATATTGTTTAATCTTTCATCTCCCCTCAGGGACATCTCCCGGCTTCCTTGTCAAAGCATCCACTTGTCCATTCAATTTACCTGGTCGATAGACTATCAGATAATCGAATCTGGTTAAAAATTCGGAACATCGTGCCTGTCTTTGATTTGAAAGCTCCTTTGTCATAAAATATTCCATGTTCTTACAATCAGTTGTCAATTTGGGGGAATATGCGGCCCCTTCACATTCCGGTCTCCATTCCTCAAGTGCTTCAACAATTGCAATAAGCTCCTTAGTGTATTTATGATAATTACATTCGGCTGGTGAATAATTCTTCGAGGAATAAGCTACCGGATGTAGCACCCTATCATCATCATACTGGGATGAAACTCCTGCAGATTCATCATTGGAGACATTCGTTTCACTAATCCCCTCTTTCTCAGGGTCAAATAGTCGGAGTACTGGAGCTGTTGCAAATGCGGTCACCATTGTCTCGAAAGCTAACTGTTGTTCCGCCTCCCATAGAAATGTTTCATCTTTCTTGGTTAGCCTTGTCAGTGGCTGTGCCTTGTCAGGATATTTAGGGATAAATCATCGATAATAATTGCGAAACCTGAGGAACTGTTGTACTTCAAAGAGATTATTCAGCCTGCCATTCTTTGTCTTCTTCTCTCGACTCCAATTCCTTACAGTCTCAACTTTGTCCTCATTCATTGATATCCCTTTTGTTGATATAGTCAAACCCAGGGACCGTACGGATTCCTTATGAAACTCGCACTCTTCCGGCTTCAAATATAAACCCGCATCCAAAAGGCGTTTCATAACATACTTCACGTGATCCACATGTTCTTCTTCCGAATCACTATATATCACTATGACATCCAGATATGCTGACGCACAATCATCAAAAGCCTCCCTTATGGTATCATTAATATACCCCTGAACACCCATGGAGGCATTCGTCATGCCAAACTGCATAACTGTGGGTTTGAATAATCCATATCTTGTTCAGATGGCTAACTTATGTTCATCCCCTTCTTTAACTCGTAACAGGTTATAGGTTCCGCGGACATCCAGCTTTGTGTATATCCTAGCTCTCCATAGCAGGTTCACAGTTCCTCATATTAGGGAAAGGGGATATCGATTCTTAATTGGTTCACTATTGATATCTCGATAGACCAAGCAAAATCGTAACCATCCATCCGGATATTTCGCAATGGGGCCTGGTGCAGCAAAACGTGACGATGACTGACGAATAAACCCCTTTGACATATTTTCTTCCCGCCACTCCTTATGAGTAACCAACTCAGCCCAGGACATTAAATAAAGGGGTCCCCAGGTTGGTGTCTCACCTTCCCTTAAGCGTACTTCATGATCAATGCCTGGTCGATGTGGTGGGAGGCGGTCAGACAAAACCTTATTGAATAGAGGTAGAAACTCATGATACTGTTCCGGAACAATCTCCTCCAGGGGTCTTTCCTTAAGATCCTTTGCCTCAATGGCTTTATTAATATCATAAAGGGATGCTTGAAAAACCTTAAGCTTCCACTTCTTGACTGTCCAGAAAAACGAAGATCCATTGAACACAACAATGTTCCCTCAGAATGATTGTTGTGGACATATCTGTTATTCAAATATTCCCCCCTTTTGGGGATAAACTGGTTCTGGAGGCTCCTCTGTAACTCCTTGTACCAGGACAGGTGGATCATGGCAATGCGTCGTACAGTATTGGGACCCAAAAGCGATGGTATTAGATGCAAACCATACTGCAACATCATGCAATCGTAGCCAAGGGATTCCAATGACAATTGGATAATGTCCTGACTTAGTGACAAACATAGGTAGCAGTTCCTTATGATCCTGAACCATCATTTCTACTTTGGCAACATGCGTAATCTCTCCTGATACTATGGGTCTTCCATCAATAACCTCGACCAGTTGCTTCGTCTTTAGTTCTTGGAGTGGTATTTGATGATGGCGAGCAAAATCTTGATCCATAAATGCAATGCCTGTAGCTCCGCAATCGATCAGTGCATGTGTAGGTATCTCTTGGGTATTCACAGTCAATGTACAGGTTATAACTAAATGTTTCCCTTCCATTGATCCTTCCAATACCTCCACCTTGCTAACTGATAATCACGAAATTCCAAAACATTTCAAAACATTTAAAACAAGACTTTTCCCGTCAACTGAGGAGCCATCCTTCTTTAGTTGACTTGCTCTTTTCCCAATTGCTCGGAACCTGTCCTGGTTCCTACTTCGTTTACCTCTGCTCCAGCCGCCATGACCATCTGAGCCTTTTTCCTTGCCGCACACTCCGCAGCCCTGTGGTTGAATGCTCCACAGTATAAACAGCACCCATCCGTAAACCTCTTTGCCCTGTCCTCCGCAGAGATCCTCCTTCCGCCTGCGCTAGGATCCATGGGTGCAGGGCCAGTATATCCAGCCACTGTTCCATCTGGAGCTCCTGCTGGATCCTTTGGTGGAGCCGGAGACCTGGGGGAAGAGGCAAAACCTGTCCCTCCGCCATTATTCTGTGCTGCCTTCTCCTGTCGTCATTGTTGGATCTGATCATCCTGATTCTGACAGACCGTCGCAAAGGCAGGATGTTCCTCTGACATTTCACTATACGTCAAGAAGTCCTTCATCTCGCTGGACAGCCCCATGTGTAGAGCGTTTCGTAGAGCCGAATGGTTCCAGTCCGGATCCCCAGCAATGACTTGGAACTCAGCAAAGTACTGAGGGAACTTACGGTTCTTTTGTTTAATCTCCTGCATTAACCGTTTGGTGGTGGCCACTCAGTCAGGATCCCCAAAAGCTGCTTCGAGGAGTTGTATAAAAGCTGGAAGGTCCTCCAGCCTTATCTCCCAGATGCGTGACAAAATCTGGCCTAAGGCTACACCCCTGAGGCAGTTCAATGTGTACCGCATCTTCGACTGTTCTTCGGGAAAGCTGGAGGGCTACTGTTGTCTGACCATCTGGAGTTGAGCAATCCAGCCTCTCAACTGAGTTCGATCCGACCCTGAAAAGTCCATGGAATCAGGAATCTTCCGTCCTCCGTCTTCGGGTTGCTGGGGGGGAGTTGGGGCTGCCCCGACCGCTAAGGATAGCGCATTCGCTAACTGCGTCCTCAACGCTCGGATATGCTCTCCTGATTGTCATGAGTTCCGCATCATATCATCCAACTCCTGTCGTAGCTGTTCGTCTGTTCCTGCTACTCTCGGAGTTCTTTTGGCTTCCCCCAGCTCCTGTCTGAAAGTGTCCAACTGTTGTTCAAACATCGAATGGTTGCACTGCGGAGGCAGGGACTGTTGTGATTGAAGGTGTGTGATCTAGTTCTGTAACGCGATTATCTGTGCCGGGTGATCGTATACCCTCTGTATCCTGGCCACAGGTTCTGTGTACTCCGCTACTCTCCTTAGCACCTCCTGTGCTTCTTCTGACATTGTCTGTCTCTCTCCGAAGTCGATCTCCAGCAGTTTCCTGTTGACTCTTCCTCCTATGAAGGCCTGCTGATCAGCAGACAGCAGAGCCACTCGATCGTGCTGTTCTGATCCTGACATCGCAATGAATCAAGCACATCTACCAGTGCCAATTATAGGCATCAATTTCCGAGGGGGTCTGAGTCGGATGCTCAATAACAATCAAGGACACCGGCGCAGGCTTTGCTGTTGCTGCTGCTTCTGGTGCGTGTCTTTCCATTGAATGTGTTCCTAGACAGTTATGTCCTTTGCACTCACAAGGTAATTCTGGGTCACAATCGAACCAAGCGTGTGCTCCCCTATGCTTAGTCCAGTCGCTTCCAAACAGTGGGTCGTCCAATTCCAAGCCTCCTCCTTATGCGGCGGCTTCTGTCCGATGAATATTCCAGGGGGAGGGAATGTCGGACTGTTCCCAAAAGTCAGCAGGCAAAGTGAGGTGGTCTACCTCAGTATTCAACAATCCTTCAATACTTTCGAAAGTGTTCAATGGTTTGGATTCAGACAGGTATCAATAGGTTCCGGCAAGATCAAACCAATTTCTTCAGGAGGTACAGTTAGGGTCGTACAGTCGCATTTGAATATGGGGATCGGTGTGGGTATTGACGGAAATCAAATCCGGTAAGTCGGAGTCACTCGTCAACACGATCGTTGCAAACGGGGATTCAGCAATGGTTGGGTCCTAAATATACCCCAAAACCAACAGAGCAAGGTCCGGAGCTATAATTACAACCGTTTGAAGGATGTAGGCACATCCATAATTATAAGGTCGTGGCTACAAAGGTAGCAAATCGAGATATAACTATTGGTAACTTTCCAGTAGTACCCAACAAGATCAAACCAAGGGTTCAAGCAAGGTTGACGGTACATTTGGTATCAGGTGAGTTATATGGGACTCATTCTCGTATAACAGGCGGGGTCGGACATAGGTGATATTGGTAACAAGGATGTAATCTCATAATCGCGACAAAAGGCTTCAAAGTTTGTATCAAGGAAATCAAGACAAGGCAAGAATCAGAGCTGTTTCAACTTCAGACTTGCTTTGGTATACAAGAGAACGAGTAAAGAGAGAAGAAACGGAAACTCTCCAACTCCAAACAACCTCTCTTTATAGACACTTCGTCTGCCACCCTCAAATCATTCCTCATGCTCCCATGTACTATCCGAATATCCACCCATGATCTTACACACCACCAACACAACTATTATCAGTACAACCATGCCACATCTTCCGACGTTGCAACGCCTCAGACCACTTCCTTATCATAACAAATTTTACTGCCACCATCTTACCATATTCCCACGGCGTCTCCGCATCCATCCACGTCTTTGCCTTTCCGTAACACTATTTCTTTCCATTTGCCCAATACTATTCCTATGTATCCTTCAACCCCTCACTCGCAACCCGAGCTGTGACAAGGACAGCAGATATTGAAGACACGGTAGGAAGCAAAAAGAAAAGACTGAGAGGTGGTCAATCTGGACTAAGAAAGGAATGAAAGAAAGAGCTCACCTCAAATAGAGTGCCAATCAGCCCAACTCCCCTGATAAAAACTCACATACTAGCAATTGACTATCAGATCACTAATTGCTACCAAATCTCCACCTAAACCACAATACAATTTCCAAAGCACTGCAGCCGTATCGATTAAACTGTGGACTGACTACAGTCGATCCACTTCCACTGCTGGTATTGCCAGTTGCCGTGTGGGTTTGTCGAGTGCTGGACCCTTAAGCATTGCTGGATACTCTGCCAATGGCTGACATTCTGTCAATACCTTGGTTCACCATGTGCATCATCAATGTTAATTCATCAAGTTAGTGGCCCTTACCAGTACTAAAGAACGAAGGCAAATGCCACTCTCTAGAATCATAGGCAACCCAGCCATGGGAGGAGTGGATGCTGCCACATTCATCGAAACATACAAAAGCTTCTCATCTCGAAGTGGGACATATCTAGCAGCCAATGGTGATATATCAAACTTCACATACTTCTGGCCTGACACTATCCAGACTACAATCAAAATGACAAGTGGTTAGTTGAAGAAGGACAAAGAGCTGTTGAAAGAGGAACTGAAAGGCACCTTCTGTCATGCCAATAGCTGAGTAATTATGTATATGCAAATGTACATGGAATAGTACTGCAATGGCCAGGTGGATGATGGGAACATCAGTTTGAAAGGGTTTTTGCTTGCTGCAATAACATGAGCTACATTATGATCAACAACAAAGCCTTGGCCAAGTACTCACAGCTGCAATTGCTTCTCAGAGCCCACCAACGAAATTTGATGTCAAAAGCAGCAATGAAACTTGAACAATAGTCCAGCGACACCATCAGTTTTAAATAGAACAAACTACAAAAAGATCTCCTGGACAAATGTGTGACCCCTGATACCATCAAGCTTCTGGAGTTGGCAAGAGCACCATTGGTGCTTGGAGGCTCTCCTCATCCAGTCACAGCCAGAGTTTCGCACACATAGAGGCCAGAAGTGGTGAACCTTCTGGCAATCCATAGTGAAGAAATCTGGGCACCTGCACAAGCCACAGAGGACATTCCTATTACACAAGCTGTCGATGGAAGCAATATGAAAATCGATAGTATGATGAAGGCCAAAGAGGAGTGGACTATCCAGATGAGCAAGGCGAATGACTCCAGATATGGAGGCTACCAGACAGCCAGGACATACACAATCCAAGGTAACCATTCACACCTGCAATTACCAATAAACATCCCATATTTGACATCCCTCTCAGGACCAGCTTACAACCAACAAGGACACAATCACCAACAGTATTCTCAATAAAGGGTAAAATTCTGTGTCTAGTGTGATTAGCTAGGATACATCCCCTTGTGCTGTTCCAAAGTGTGTAAAAATCAGGAACAGGGTATAGTCAAGCTCAACGCATGAGGAAGATCAATATAAGAACAAAGAGGACAAAATGGAGGGGAGATATCAAGATATTGACATAAAAGATGGTTTTTGGCATGCCCCATGTACATCTGGGAAGTAGTTCAATGAGGGCAGCAGGGAGGGGGAGAAGATACCATAAATGCACCTCACCTGCATCCATTGCAATGTATAGCAAAATCTCATTGGCTTCAGAACGCCAGTACTGAGATGGCTGCCAGTTACACAGCGATAGTTCAGACGCTGTCAGATCTCGGTGGGTATTGCTGTTGCCGATCAGCAGGTATGGAAGGTAAGGATGACTATAATGGTGACTATACGGATGCATTGAGCAGTCAGCATGAACAGCTAGAAGTTCGGCAAAGCAAAAGTAGTGCAAAAGAAGAGAAGGAAAGTGAATTGGAGAAAGGTCAAGAAATGTATTTAGAAGAGGTAGAGAGGAATATGAGGTCAGCTGTTGTGTGCATACAAACAGCAAATGCTGTCGTAAATCAGAGAAGAAAGACAATGGAGATGGTGAGCAGTATTTATGACAAAAGAACACATATTGTGGTAGAAGTTGCTGAGGTGCCATCAAGTACTAGTAACCAGGAATGTTGAACCATCAGGAAAGTGGTAGCATTCAGCAAGAAATCAGCCAAGGTGGACCCTATTGAAAAAACCACTCTAGACACTACAAAGTCTCTGAAGGTGCCAGAAATGCGATTCCTGGTGCTGGATACCAGAAAATACAAAGTCCTTGGAAGCAGCTATCTTTATTACAATATTATCTCCTGTCAGGTGAATAAAACTGGCCCTTATACTTTTTGTCTACAATCAATGACTACAACAGTTTAAGTTCCTGAGGGCACACAAGTTGCTGCCTGAACCCCAGGCACACCGAATATGATTGGTGTCAGTCATGTTTGTGCCCTCTCCAGGCTGAAAGATCATGTTGGATACACCAAATTCCAGTATGCCAAGGCAACTTAAAATATACTTGAACTGATAAATGAAGAAAATCTTCCCATGTTCATTGATGGTGCACCTGTGATCAATGTAAAGAGTGAGGAAGATACTTCATGGTTGATTATTGGGTCGAAACATATCAATTGCAAGATGATTACTGCGGCTGGTAATCCATCTGATTTGATAACACTGGCCAAAACTTTGCTAGACAGTATCCCTAACATCTTAATTCTGGAGTGTATCTAGTTAGCAAAATCTGGATGCAAACAGGTTTCGTTGAGTTGACCCTGGGAGTCATAAGCTCAAAAATGTGTAACACACCTGGGTAATGGCAGTTGCCTGACCACCATCACTTCTGTTGATGGGTGAGAAGGGGATACCTTTAGTGCTACTTTGCTGGGAGACAAGTGAAATCGGTTTGCCAGCCACTTGGAAACTTAGACACCTGGTTAAAGTACGTGCACTACATAAGTATAGAGCTTGGCACTATATAGAAAGTGGTTGGACTTTTCTGAGAGAACAGAGTGAAATGAGAAGGTCGCAAATAGTAAAAAAGGAAAATAAAAGAAGCCAATTGCTTGGAAGGGGACTTTTGCATGGAAGGTGGCATGCATAGACATTGGAAAAGTGAAAGGATTATGTGAAGAAGAATGAACACCCTGGGTCAGATTACTGGGGCTATCAAAGGTACTGAGGAAGCAGACGGAAAGAGGCATGAACTAGGAAGACAAGTGGGAAGATGATGAATGGCTGGTAGTTGGGGAGTTGGGTAAGAAGATGGTAGCAGGGGAGTGTTGGATGGGAGAGGCAGCTCTGGTGAAAGAGAAGAGGGTAACTGGGAGAGAATCGATGACATTTGAATGGGTTTTTGAAAATCGTATTGCTCCAGAACTTCGTCAAGTACAACCATTGTGCTTGAACTTTCACTGGGCAGAGTGCTACTGTGACAAAAGCACAAGACCTACGTCGGTGTCCATTCGATATAAATGCGATGCACTGATAAGGAAGCCTGCTCGTATGGCTGATGGAAGCACACCAGTTGCGGGTGTTGCCTGGAGAGAAATAGCTGTAGCTTAGGCATTACCAATACCAGGCGTTTCAAATGAGTGATTGATCACTAATTTCTGCTTCAGATGAAGAGGTAGAACATTAACTCTCATGACAGTACAAGAGGTGTGGATGAGGAGCACATTATGGCCAAGGGAAATGGATGTCCACCTTGGTAGGCTATCGATTGGAGTAATACATGCTGTCATGTACATTGAGGTAATTGGTAATAAATAGGAATGTTGTCAAATCACCCCAAAGCATCTAGTGCGAGTCTAGTTGCATGATCTGAAATGCTTGTGTAATCTGCATACCCAACAAACTGTTTCCTGTGAAAACGCAGTTGATTGAAGACTGTGTTCATCAGGGCCTATTGATGCTTGCTTTGGGCATCTATTGGAATGCTCACATCTTTGTTCTAATAACAAATGAGAAGTACTGCTTCATCATTTCTGCTGTGAGTGTGAATACACTTCTGCTGGAAGATATTAGAATTTTGCCTAATTTGTAAAGCCTTCACCAGTTGGCCAACATCATCAATGAGTGACTTTTACTCTGGGTACATCCAGCACGAATCACAAATGAATTGCTGGGCCTATATTGCCTTTGTGACTGTGCAAGACATGTATCGGCCGACCTGACTGGTACAGTTAGCTGCCAATTTAGTATCCACATTAGTTAGTGTATCTTGGAACATACCTAATGTCCACCCATGATCAATTGCAGAAATGTCCTCTAGTAATGTCAGTGTACCAGGACCACAGCATCAATACGGATATGAACTGAATGGGGAACACCCTAGAGTTCAATGTGTTGTCATCGAATGCCATGAGAACCTTGATAACAAACTGGTTGATGTGAAGAGAGCGGGAGCCTGCATTGCCGGATAGAATTATTACTGGTGCTCGAATAGAGTCAAATTAGTCAGGTTGATCCATGGAGGTGGAGTGAGGTGCCAGCTAGAGTCAAATAATGGCACAGTATGGAATTCGCCCCTGTGCAAGAACCATATCAAGTGTAGGGTATATTTTGGGAGTTGCACATACTATTGAATATGGATGACCATGCACACAATTAAGGCAAGCCCCCTGTTCTGAATCATGTCGTAGGACATCGATTTTCAAAGGGAGACGGTAGTCAATATACCCATGGCAATCTTGAAGGAGGCTCTGAGCGATGCTCCTGGGTCGAGGATCTTAGACATTACAGATGATCGCAGGAGTGTAGTCATGTGAGTTGACATCAGTGTAGTAGGGTGAGGGGCAAACTAAGTAAAAGAAGATGAAAAAAATGACCTGCACCAATATGGCTATGACAGTGGACTTTGTATTCAGGCTGAGAAGGGATATGACACAGCAGAATATAAGTATGTTGGACTAATGAAACCATGGAGGAAGTTTCTCAGCTACATAAATGCGTTTAGATTGCAAGTAGAGACAGACAATATCACCTTAGTGCAACAACTATAGTTACCCACCAATGACCTACCTGAAGCACTAGCGACATACTAGATTGCAGAAATACAGCTACTTTATGGCAATGTTAAACATGTTCCAGGCAGGATGAATGAAGGGCCTGATGATCTCTTATGGTGACTGTGAGGTAAAGGGGAGTCCAAGCCAGAACAGGAGTATGATCTAGAGGAAACAATTGTTGCAAGATTGCAGGGAATACTGGTGGAACAAGGGTCGAAAAGAAAGAGGAAGAATACAACATATGAATCATTTGTTTGGGCAATGACCAGTGGAGAAAAGTCAAGGTAGATCGAAGGTGATAGATGAATGTCTGGGGAACCTACAGTGGCCGGAAGGAAAAACTGCAAAGGAAATGCAGTAATTTTGGTAGAAAATACCTCCTTTCAGATGGGGAACTCTACCGAATGCTGAAAACTAATGAACTGCCAGCAGAGGTGTTGGTGAGAATGGAGACACAGAGGGGAGCAACAAATGCTGCATGCAAACTCCGCATGCAATGAAGATGGGAAGGAATATTATGAGAAGGTAATTAACTGGTGCTGGTGGCTAGAAATGGACTGTGACTATGAAGGCAGAGTGCCACTGTATGAGCAGTGCAAGCAGAGAGCGCTGCAACAGTTTAAAGAACCCCTGAAATGGCAAACCATTAGTCACCTATGGCAGCGAGTGAGTATACACATTTGGTAAATACCAATAATGGAGAACAGATACCATATACCAGTGTCAACCATGGAATATCTCAGCAGGTGGGCAGGGCAATAACCACCAAAACAGGGTACATTAGAGAAGGTAGCAGACATGTCTTACAAGGAGATAGTTTGTCACTTCAGAACCGCACAGAGCGTGACTGTAGACTGACAACCAGGGAACATGACATCTACTGGCATGCACCTCAAAAGTGTGAATATCGGAACGTTTACAGGAACACCATACTAAGCTGCCCCTAGTAAAGTTAATGATTCAGCACATGGACCGAGTGCTGATGAAATATCAAAAGTCAACGGCTGTGGTGATGAACTAAAATAGATGTGAAATGAATACCTACCAGTAGTTCGCTGGGCTGACAGGATCACCATCAGGCAAATGACTGGTTAATCTCCCTTCTGCCTGATATTTGGATACAATGCAGTAGTCATGATGAGGCTGGAGTCCTTTACAGTGAATGCTGCCCCCTTGATGCTGCCCCCTTGACCCTCAGAATTGACAATGCAGTGTCACTGCAAGTGGGTACCGTATGACAGCTGCAATGATGGCAAGATGATATCAATCCGTCCATTCAATTCCTAAAGGAGTCGAGAGATGCCAACCAATGTTAGTTCCACCAAGCATCCAACTACCATCATGAGGACCTCCAAATCAGTGATTTGGCTCTTGTGCACAAAACCCAGTTAGGGCAGACTCATGATGCCAAATTGGATACTAGGTGGTAAGGACCCAACTGTGTTATAGGAATTGCCAAGAGCTTGGGGACTTATCCAAAGGCAGAGCAAGTTGGAGCAGAGCTCACAGGCTGGATAGATGGTAGTTGACTCAAGAAGCTCTTTACTTGCAATAATAGCATATGTGGCGCTGAAGGAAATTGTATATTTAACATCAATTCTGAGGAGGAATTGGAGGAATTTGTGGAATTCATGGTTGTGGCAGTTGCAGGCTGCAAATTCTATAGAAAGTAGACGGATGGAATTAATGAAGTGGAAGGACTGAGCGAAACCATCATGGATGCATTGAGGATGTGGTGGGGTCAAATGGGCTAGCAGATACCTCGAACCTGGTACTTCTGGCGCTCATAAACCACTAATCAAAACTATACTGGGTGTGATAGAGCGGAAGGGGGAAGACAGAAGTGGAAGGGAGGAGATCCAATGCATGGACCATAATGAACAGCATTGAGGACATCCAAACCACACAAGAGTGTGGACTTGCAAGATGGTGTGGGAAGAACTATTCATATTGGTTGAGTTGTACCCACATTATTCCGAAGATTCCAACCATCCTCCCCTAACCCTCAAGTCATCTCATGATAAGAAAGGCGATGAGTACTGCCAGAGTGATCACATTGTTCACCACCAAGAACAGCTACAACAAGGCATATCTGCAAATCAGCCAAGTTGGAGTGTGGGAGGAGGACGGGACAAAGACAAGATGTTGGGAAGATATATGAGAACAGCATACAATGGAAATTGGGGACCACATAAAGACTGGATGAAGATTGAATTGGCACAAGATACCCCTTCAGGTAGATTAAGAGCTTCCCCATCCATGGTCATAAGGAAAGGCAGCCACTGCAATGGACCATTCAACTGCATTTGCATATTAACAACTGCACTTAATATCGCTATTTCAATCACAGCCAATGGCCAACAACAGACAGGATGTTTACATTGAGCAAAGAAATTGCAGTAGCACTCAGCGACACCATAGATATCGAAGCTTACTTAACCTATACCACCCCTAATGCAAACCTTGCCTCCACCACCGTACCTACCACCACAACCATACCTACCACCCCCACCACCACCACCACCACCACCGACACCACCACAGCCACCACCACTGTAGGCACCAGCAACACCGCAACCACCACCACCACCACCACCACCACTGCAGCCACCACCAACACTGCAGCTACCACTACCACCACCACCATAGCCACTACCACTGCAGCAATGAATATGGCAGCAATCATCACTGCAGCAACCACCACTGCAGTAACCAGAACTGCAGCAACTGACACCACGGCAACCATCACCTCAGCAACTACAATTGCCAGAGCTACATCTGCTACCTTCAAGCATATCTGTGCAGTTCCTAGGAGACCATCACCTGTATCCCTTGTGTCGGAGACACTAGTGCAATGCAGCAACGATTGCATTTCATTGGGACCTATCGGACGTTGGGAAATGCTTTGGCATTACCGTAACTGAGATTTATTGTGGCTGTCAGTGTGGCACTACAATATGATATCAATATTACTGCCTGGCCACGGCACATTATGGGCGTATTATAGTGAGTTATGGGATTTCATGGTACATTCACTTACATTTTTACCATTTGCAAGATACTATGGCATGTCGTGTGTGAGAGTCTCAACTTACAGACATGATTTTTAATACCGCTTTGGATACTGACAAGTTGGTGTTCACATACAATAACGCTATGTCACAATTTTGCGTTATATCAGTGCAATCATGTCATTAAACAAAATATAAGGTACTGTTTTTGTGTAGAATTCATTTAGGTAAATATATACACAGATCTCGACTCTGCTACCACTGCCGCAATAGCTCTCGCCACTCCAGTGAAGTGATCTAGAATGTCAACTCTATATCACTGTAAAAGGTCAATGTTCAACGCATGTTCATCAACTAATGGCAATGTGCACATACCGGAGATCACTTGGTTTGCCTTGTGTATTATCTGTATACGACCTTTCTGAGAAAATCCATATCTTCCTCCTGAAATTGGAACTGCAACAACTACCTGGTATTCATTGCCGCACTACTGTGACAAGTGTGGCTCTGATATGGTCTCTGACAATCGTAGTCAGATTAGTGTGGCTCTAACAAAGTCCCCCACAATCCCCACTATGAAAGTGCACTCTGAGATAGTCTCTGACTATTCTGGCTCTGATAAATGTGGCCCTGACATGCGTGGCTCTGACAAGTGCAGCTTTGATCAGTTCCTTGACATGGTCTCTGACAATCCCGGCTCTGATAAACATGGCTCTGACAAGTGTGCTCTGACATGAATCGACAATCCTGGCTGCGATAAATAAATTTGGGCTTTGTTGGGCTCTCAAGGAGAATTAGTTCATCGCACCTCTCCATCAGAGCCTCCACGATTGAATCTTAGATTTAAAGAATCTTTCAGTTTGTGGATTAAAGGGTATATAATATGGCTAAGTAAATCAGCACTGACAAGTGTGGTTCTGACAAGTGTGACTTTGACAAGTGTGGCTCTGACAAGTACAGCTCTGACATGGACTCAGACAAGATCTCTGACAAGGTCTTAGACAATCCTGGCTCTGATAGACTTCGCTCTGACAATTGCACTCTGACATGATCGGACAATCCCAGCCGGGATAAACTTGACTAACAAGTGTGACTCTGACATGGACTCTGGCTCTGATTGGCTCTGACAAAGTGCCAAAGGCGGAACTGGATACCAGCCATCCCTGTTGAGATCAACATATCAGATCAATCTGGTACATTATGTTATATGATTCCAAAGATGTGTACTACATGAGTAGGTATTGGTTATCTTCACTGCAGGGAACTTGTTGTGAGGGAGTAAGAACCGAAGACACATCCACAATGCGTTTTACTCTCAGCAGCACATGTCGACAAATTGTTATTGCATGGTTTCTATTGGGGATTGCAGACGATAGAGACTCCAGATCCACTACGAACAACTGGTCATTATGTACCATCTGCCATATTACACTCACCATAGTGTTGGCTTCCCCTGTATTGATTCCTTTGCAAAAACAAAAAGTGTATAACAGTTTGGCAGGGCGATGTTGTTGTAGACGTACCCAACTATACTTTCGTGGTACTCAATTTCCTTCGATCGGAAATTGTCCAATTGATTGCCCTGTACGCGCCACTTCTCTACACACCTTGCCTTTTGCTGTACATCAGTATCTGGATTATTGTGCTGCTGTATAGTGACTGTGATGCTGTCCTTCCAGGATATCTTTTGACGGAAAATGCATGATGCATGGTATCCAGAGGTCTGAAGGTCTGGACTGGCACTCATATCAGCTTGGAATGTCCAAAAATCAGTTGTCAGTGTATCAATCAACTCAGATATGCTGATACACTCTGCAAATATCATAGTTGCAATCATGTTGCGGTTGCTCATCTCTCCGTTGATGCCAGGTATCAAACTAGGTGATAATTTGTTGGACACCAGAGTATTCCCCACAAGGAATGTTCTGCATTTATCTGTGTTCGGCAAGAGGGGATCTGAATAAAAGATACACAGTAGAATGCTGACTCTCAACTTGATATGAAACAGGCGTGTTTCCCATCGTATAATCTGCGGAATATAGTATACCTTGTTAGTAGAATGGTCGCCACCCTTGATGAGGTTTTTGTAAGTGGCTCCAGATATTTTGGTGTCACTATTATCGGCAGAGCCCATTTCCCTAGTACATTCGATATAGTGGAGAAGGGTATGAATTGTGCGCATCTTGCTGATACTGTGGCTCTTGCAGTATGGTAGGAATGGGTGGATGCTGCTGCTGAGGCCACTAAGTGCATCCTGCAGATATTTGAGCATGGTTTCAGTGTGGGAGTGGTAGCTGGTAATCAATATGAAGTCAGTGACAGATTTGATAAACTTAAAGTTGTTGGGATGCCATTTAAGAAGAGGGGTAAGTGCTGCAAGCCAAACCTTCACTATATCCTTGTACTAAGCACCAGTCCATTGTTTCATGCCGGTAAGTTTGTTTCCAAACTGGCGTATGTTAGAGAGGTGAAGAATTACGGAAAATTGTTCATCTATCAAGACCAAACCCTTTTCGTGGCCATAAATATCTTTCAGAAAACCAACAATCCATTTGTAGGTGTGATCTTTAAATCAGCCTTTCTGTGGCTGGTGCAACTGTTCAATATTCATGCAGCTATATATATTACAGCCTGCATGGGCATCGGTGTAATCTGGATAGTTGGCAAACTTCCACCGCTGCACCTCCTCAGCAGCCGTTGTTGACAATTGAAGGTATTGTTGGGGATGGCGGCGCCTGGACCTGTAGGCGATGCCAGGAATGTCATCTTGGCATATCTCACATCGTGGGCATGAAACATTTTTCACCATAGTTATGGTGCACCGCTCAGTGTAGTCTGCAAGAAATGACATATTTCAAGGAAATGCGTGACAAGTGCGACCATTTGTACAGAGAACTGGTATTCTGCTCTTTGCTGGCTCCTCTAGAGCAGCCGATATTGTTGAAACAGATTCATGATATGCAGACTAATTGGTGTGGGTTTTTGGACTGTTTGGACATTTCAGTAAGACTGGGGAGTATTAATCCATTTATCTTAACCAATCATCTCTTCGCCTTAGAGAGGTTGCCAATACTGTGATAAACCGGCAAAGCCATTTTGTAGCCGCTTAGCATAGAGAGCCGACTATTTTTGCTTCCAAGTATGATGGCGACAATTGTGGGTCCATCTGGCAAAGATTCCTAGGATGTGTTAGCAAAGAGGAATGAATTTCGAATATCTAAGCAAATCCAATCAATACTGGAGCAGACACTGTTGACACAGTACCTGCTCTGACACAATGAAACTGTCACACAATCTCTGTCATGCTCTTTCTGACGATATGACTCTGATGCTCTGCAACATGCTCTCTGACACACTCGCTGACATGCTCTCTGATGTGTTCTCTCTGACACATTCTCTCTGACAAGTGTTCTCTGACACGTTCCCTCTGACAAGTTCTCTCTGACCCGTTCTCTCTGACCTATTCTCTATGACACTTTCTCTCTGACAGGATCTGTCTGACATGTTCTCTCTGACAAGCGCTCTCTGACATGCTCTCTCTGACACGATCTCTCTGACATGATCTCTCTGACATGATCTCTCTGACATGTTCTCTCTGACACTCTAACTAACCCAAACATAATGGAAATCTGACACGAAACAATCTCTCGGACAATAGAAGGACACAGGCCAGCATTGTCCTCCACCACTCTGCCGTCCACATCTCGGCGTATATACGTTCCCCACTAGATTCCATTTGTTTGTCCGGCGCGAACAAGAGAGGGTCCTTCAACAGGGGATGTCTTAGGCTATATTGTACCACTGCAATAGGGTTCCACAACCCGAACAGGGTAGCTTGTCCTTCAATTTTAACAGAACTCTCCTCCCATCCGCATACAAGTCCGTCCATTTCGTCCAAGTCCACAATCAGTTGATAGAGCTGGTCAGGGTTTTTGCATGTGCATCAGGTACAATAAGTCTTTGTTTGAGGATGTTGTTGAGTTTTGCTTTACATAGGTTGGTATCCACAATAGCATATTAAAGTTGCCATTGTTGGCGTTTAGCAAACAGAGCAAGGGGGTTCCACTTATCCTCCTCAAAAGAAGGAACTCATACTGTGTAATCCATTGGGGCTCCGGCATTGCGGAATATCTCACTCTCAGGTAGCTGGCTGAGTTCATCGTGGTGAAATTGGGAAATGTCGTCGATTAGTTCATCGTCTAGCCCATCTACTGCAGAAAGATGGCTAGAATTTATGTGAAGACGTGTATGTGTTGAATGGCGGTGACAAGTGAAAACACTCTGTCGGGAAGAGACCCTACCACATACAGTGCAAATGCAGGACTGCATTGTTGAAGGTGAAAAGTTTGCAACTGAGTGCCCCCAGGAAAGTGATTGTAGTGAGGTTCCTATCACGTGTCCCAATGTTGTGTGTTCAGCCCAATCGAAACAGACTTAGATGCTAGCTTTGCCACTTGATATTGTTTTACCACACACCATCTTCAGGCTTGGAGTGTACTATAATTAGCCCCCGTTGTTTCCTTGTGTGGAATGCTGGGATGTTCTGCTTCTAACAAACCACCAACATTTTTGCATCTACCTATTCCAACCTGTCTCAACAAAGTCGCAATTTGCTTCTTCAGACACTCCTCACTTCAATCTGAGGCACTTTCACAACCAGATCGACTTCCATATTTGCATCATAGTACTGATGTGTGTTGGAGTGGTCATCCCATCGAGCCTGGGTTAGAGCGCATCTAGCACTGGTTGGTGTATAACACGTACAATTCTCACCTATTGACCCAGATCAATCAACATTCACTTGACAACCATCATATCCAATCAGCGACCCTCATATCAAGTCAGCTACCCTCATATCTGCTGAATAACCAACATTATGGCACCACCTCTAGTTCCACACAGATGGTTTACTGGCAGTTCGAACTGAACCAAAGAAACCTGTACTTCTCAGCTATAGAAGACCACCCAGGAGATAGATGCTGTGAGTAGCCAGTCTGCATTCACTCACGGCCTTGCAGCAGTCCAGGGATGGAAACCTAACCACGACAAATCCACTATCCCTTCATAAAGCAATATCACATTGTACACTGAGGTGTGAGGTGTAACAAAGATGCATGGCCAGGTTAGTAAATCTGACTCTGACATTGAGTCTCTGACATTGAGTCTCTGACATTGAGTCTCTGACATTGAGTCTCTGACTTTGAGTCTCTGACATTGAGTCTCTGACATTGAGTCTCTGACTTTGAGTCTCTGACATTGAGTCTCTGACATTGAGTTTCTGACATTGGGTCTCTGACATTCAGTCTCGGACATTGAGTCTCTGACATCAATTGACATTGACCTGACAAATAGGAGTTTACCAATATTTGAGCAATACTTGCTGATAACACTCAAAATCTCCAGGGACTTACACTGGATGAGATGCTCAACGATGACGATGTCTGTGCAATGAGAAGACTCATCACATGTGTACAAGATGAGTTTCCCAAAGGGCCACCAATGCACCCAAGCAAGCCTGCCCAAGTGCTACCAGAAGGTGGAAGACTGCAATGAGCCCCACCACAAAGCCAACAACTGCATCACACTGTGCGTCACAGATCACATCAGCTCCTTCACCAGACCAGATTGTGGTCCCTCCTACTACATCAATCGATACACTCACTTCAGATGTTCGTGTTGGGTCTACTACACCAAGATTATCAAGCTCAACTGCTTGACAAACAAGGAGAGATTCCGTAGGATTGGGTAGGAGTACCACTCGGAGAGGCACTTCACGCTGGGCTGTACCATCCACGATATCCTCTCCTATGGTTCTGGCAGTTTTCATGGATGCTTAGTCACCTAGGTTCAACCCATTTTTGGTTTGCCACTGTGGCAGCGCCCTACAGCGACCCATTTTTGGACAGAATGATGCACACGATCCATCACCACTTTCACTTGTAGATCTCAGCATCATGAGGAATATGTGCAGCGCAACCAGCCGGCCATCTCAGTCTGATGTGGGAGGCACCTCACCGGGAATTCAATACCCAAAAGCCAGTGAAGACCATATTGATCTTTTTTCCACATGGATGGAAGATGATTGATCACCTGGTAGATGTTGCAGAAGAGTTGCAAAGGCCTCGAGGTCTGCGAGACTTCACATAGAATCCAAATGCGCCCCAGTGTTATGACCAACTTGTTACCTGGATAACTCGGCAATATGGTCTTGCAACCTACTTGCCGGCTGTTGACTCCTATTTGGTGAGCACAACACCCACCCAGGCAGATAGTCCATTGGGCAGATTGTCACTGACGGACAGTCCATTCGACGAATTGAGCTGGGACAACTGTCTGACCTTCCCCGGAATTAAAGGCTGGCTGGGCGGTGAAATTTGTTACCATCAACACAACGGTCATGGTGGATAACACCAACAATAAAATCAAATATATCAAGACCAACCCCCTCAACCTGGAATGAACATTGACCATTAGGGTGAAACACAGGGACAAAGATAGCGAGGGCTTAGTTATTGACTTACCAGACAGTTCTGCGGTGGAAAGCAGTGCCGATGAATGGCATGATATGCAGGAAGAGGAGGAATGAGAAGAAAAGGAGGAGCTAGAGGGGATGCCAGAGGATCAGGACAATTCCGAACTGGGGATCATGCCGATTACTAACAATGCACCACTGTGTAATTCCCCCAGTTGGCCTGTTGAACAGTAGGATCAAGATTTCGACATTCAAAATATGGAAGAATTAGATCAGGTTGATGCCAACTTCAACAACATTGACCTAACTGAACTCGAGGGAGCCAATAACCCTGATGTGCAAGCACAGAACGAGGATCAGACGGATCATGCTGATGTGGACTGGTGACTCACTGTCCCTATCAGTGTGGTCGCTGTCTGAGTCATAGAGCTACTGTCAGAGCTCAGCTGCTGTCAGAGCTCAGCTGCTGTCAGAGCTGCTGTCAGAGCTGCTGTCAGAGCTGCTGTCAGAGCTCAGCCACTGTCAGAGCTGTTGTCAGAGCTGTTGTCAGAGCTCAACCCACTGTCAAAGCAGCTGTCACAATGTTGAATGATGCTAATTTTTACACCCAGGTTAGCGGAGTTGATGAATAACTAGAAATTTCAGAGAGAAAACTTGGAGGAGTCAATGGCAGCATTAGGCATCGCCATGGAGATCAGAACTTTCAAGCTGTTCCACAAACCCACGCAGTTACCACCACACCAAAATGTTGCACTGAATTGGATGGCAGAAAAGAGAATAGCTTGGGGGAGGGTGATTTATTGCCTGATGACTGCAGCACTGGCAAGGTTAGACCCTGCTGTGCCCTTGAGATACACTATTTGCTACACTAACAATCACAGACTCTGACAGCACAGGCATTAATATGGCACCAGGTTGATCTCTATGAACAAGATATCAACAATCGACGGGCTGGATTCAACAAATGGGAGATTGACATGAACCATCCCAGAGAGAAGGTTAAACTGGGTGACAAGATCAGATGGGAGCCACGAAGGCGATGGGGGGAGGTTCACCTCCCAACCTTAATTCGATGGTATGACCTGAATATATACCGCTATAGTGACTGCAAGCTACTGTTGAAATAGCCCTAAGAAGATGGTGGCAGAATGGGAAGCCGCCTTGACTAAGTTCACTGAGTTAACTCCACATCTCCATTACGGTACTTCTTCCTGGTGGAGGGCATCCGATTGAGGCACTGTTGATGGTAAACCATGGAGATTAGTCGTGATCTCAGCAATTGGGACTTTCTACCTACAGTTAAACCAAGTGGAAGCCAACTGTTCGAAAGTATGGGGCACTGCCATATTGCATCTGGATATCATCGATTAGGCCCACAGGTTGAGAATGGGTGGTACCCCAATTGGCAACTTTAGGAAAGCTAACGGCACATTGTTCAAAATGGACTCCCATAATGACAGTATGCATATGGCATCCTGTATATTTAGTCTGGAGCTGCAATACAAATGGATGTTAAATGCGACACCATTGGCAAATGGCATCGAAAATTTGAACTGGATCGTGCATTTTCATGAGAGTTCATCCTGGTTGACCGTATGGCTGCTGCAAGAAACATTCAACTATATTCTTGAAATTGATAACAATTGCACCGCAGACGGGATTAATGTGTTAGGTTCTGACTGTGGTGCAGGGTTCACACAAGTTGCAGATCCATACAAGAAAGGCCCAGAATTCAGATCACTTGTTCACTGCACACCAATGACTTGGGTTGCGTATATATTGCCCCTAATTGTTGGAGTGGGGAAATTAACAAGGGCCACGCAAACATCAGATATAGTAATCAGACAGCCCCACCACAACAAAACACTTGGGAGGTTAGCTTTTGCTGTTTTAAGCTAAGTAATGCTAGGGCAAACAATGGTGAGCCATATCTCATTCCAAAACCCAAAGCCCATCATCAACATCCCTCCAAAGCATGTAACCACTGAACCTGTTACATTCACAAAGTCCTCTTGAGCTGGACAGTTCTACATTGTTTTGGTAGATGGTAGCTGTAAGGGGCTTAGAGAACGAATCACCACGATTGCCTCCACACAGGGTTCAATGATGGGCAAGGGAACGCCTTTTGGCCCTGGTTGGCGGTATATTCGCCATACTTCTGTAGCGCATCTTCTTGGCCCTGCCTCGATGGATCCGGAATCATCCTTGTTGAAATGATTAACATCATTACTTTCTAGGGTTGCTGACGCAGGCAGACTGAATGTAATCATGCTGAGGACTGTTATCTCTGAGTTTGCAAGGGCTTTCCGAGGGTCGACAGACCGACTGTCTCCGCCTGAGAAGGTCAAGGGAATGATGTATGATCGGATCAAGGCTGCATTGTGGTTTGGGGCTCCAATGCTGCCTTGGTTCAAATACTATACACGGAACACCTTGACAGCGAAAGACAATGGTGAGAAGGTGATTCTGTGGGTACATTGGCCACTTACCCAATGGCTCATTGAACAGGTTAGCACTCCTTCACAATCCCACTATCTGCCACTCATATCAACTCTGACATTTAACTCTGACACACATCAACACTGACATTCAACTCTGGCATCAACTCTTTATATGACAATGATACTAACTGTGCACAGTACTACCGCCTCATAGGCTACTGTTGTTTTGCTATCCATAGCTCATTGAGTGTCGTTGCGCATGCCTCTGTACAGAAGGCATTTATCAACCGCAGGCAGGTGAGGGTCCGTGTCTTGTCCTATATGAGATGCAATGAGGTCATGAACCTACATTATAATTGCCGAAATTCCGTCATGGTCGTACAGGGTATAAATTACTGAATGGGACATCTGGCATTTTCGGGTGTCTAGTGGATTGGTCAACAATGAACGCAACACACAACTGGATTGGAAAACCTTCCAACAATCGATTGGTTGATGGAAAACACCCACCAGAAGAAGTATTCAGCAATGCAATATGCCCTGGGGGTCCTCCTGAATGCTGCCAGTGAGGACATTGATCACGATGCTGATCAAGTATATGATACCTTGATTGGAAAGATTTCACCACAGGTTCTCCAGTCTGCTGTGATTGGTCAATATAACAATGTAATAATCGACGTTATTTAATGTGTGATCTTTCTACGCTTTCCTCTTAAGAGTCTGCGCATTTGTTCCTTCCAGGATGTTTCTTGGTTTTCGGATCTCTCCTTCGGGTTCACTGTTTTGGTCTCTTTCTGAGTTTCTGATCAGTTCCCTTGGGGTTTGTTAGGGATTCTGGGTTCGCCATGCTGGATTCTGCGTTGCATCTGAGTCATATGACGGTTCTCATTTTGGAAGCTTTCGACCTGTATAATGGACTAGGACCGATCAATGGCGAAATTCAGTCAGTGCTATGATGGCCGACCAGCCCAACTGCGACCCTGTCAGCTGCGACTCTAACAGCAACCACTTTGACGGCAACCACACTAACAGCAGCCACTCTGACAGCAGCCACTCTGACAACAACCACTCTGACAGAAGCCCTCTGACAACAGCTCTGACAACAATCTGACAACTGCTCTGACTGCGACGCTCCAAAGAGTTTGCCATGAACATACTCAGCGGACAAAAAGTCTTCATCATTTAACAATGCCAAATCTCTATTAGTAAATGCTCTTCAAGCATATTGCCCAGCAAGCACTGTTCAATCAAGGAGACAATAAACAATGGTTTTGGTACTGAATAAAGCCATGATAAAGTGACACCCTGACGTTAAACGATACTGAAATCCCTTGGTACCAATTAATGTTATAACTACCCCCCAAAGACATAAAGAAGCGAACAAAATAAATATGTAGTGCAGAAGCACAGTAGTCCTATCCAACAAGATATCCATGCCACCCTGTTGAAGAATCAAGATTGTTGTTGGTGTGTATTCGCGTCGGAGATTTGAGAGACCCTCACAGTGTGGAAGAGGCATTCTTTAACGGTTTCGGATACCAATTTGACTTAGCACGGGTTTGACGGACCTCGCTGTAGAGCAAATATATGGAGTAGCCACCGCTCTCTTCATCTCATTACCCGATATATTATCATCGGACCGGCAACATTTGAGGCTTTTGGATGAGTGGCCAGTTGAAGCAGGCATTGTAGAGTAGTAAGGTAGAGATCATCATGGGTAGAGAATACAAATCAATGCGGTAGGAGAGTACAAATTCTAAAGCCTGTGATGGTGCTATCAATGTACTCCATGACCTCTATATATACTACACGCTCCCAACATACAGTTGCCAAGATCAGCAGAAGTACCACACAGTAAATTACACTGGGTCTGCGACTTTGATCTATCTACCCAATCCCCATGCCACACAGTGAACTACAATGGTTCCGTGAGATTGATTGATCCATTCCAATCGCATGGCCCAGTTTTGAGTATAATATACCAATCGACTACAACTGGGCTCTGACAAGGTTGCACAGACGGATTGATCTGACAAGGTCGCTCTGACAAGGTCGCTGTGTCAGGGTTGCTCTGACAGGTTGTTCTGACTGGTTGCTCGGACAAGCACATCCTACTCTTCTGACTTGCACAGTGCCAATTTCATATGGCCAACACTAACTACTTACTCCACTTTAGATCGGGGAACACTAGGGGTCACAATCAGGATATGGGATATGAGCTGCCAGCAGGGTCCAACCAAACCTTACCCAGCTGCTTTTGTAGGGATATGGGGGCCTAACCAATAACCAACACAAACTACTACCAGTACAGATATGTGTCATCAAACACTGAACCAGGTAGGTTACCACCTGACATTCCTCAGGTACTTGCTCCTGTACATCGGAGAGCTGTACCTCAAATTGTATCGACCTCCAACGCCGCGCAGTCTCACGATGCCATACTACTTGCACTGCAATATCCGGATTACGAGGACATCATTGTGTTTACCCTGATGTCGGGTCAGTGGCAATCACCGACAGTGCACCAGTGGAGAGATCTGGCTCGACTTGTGAGAGCACACCATTGGTGACTGTTTCTGCCCCTTCAACTCGCATAGCAGTGAAGACCATACTCTGCTGTATTGACATCCACCTGTATGGTGGGATCTGTAGAGCAAGATCCCAGAGAGGTTGCAGGAGAAGGGCCCCTTAGTGTGGCCCAATGTAGGGATTTGTGGGCAAGAAGATTGTCGGCAAGATTGGCAGATTACCGAAACTTAAGAAGGTGGTATAATATCAATTCTGACTTACGGAACCTATAAAACTTACTCTGAACATGGAAAGGTCCAGTATAACTTTGACTCTGACATGCGAGACCCAACGCATATGGTACAACTCTGACAATTACCTTAACTCTGACAATTTCCCTAACTCTGACAACCACCCTACTCTGATACAGGAAACAACCCGACCAATAATACGGCATTACTTCTACTTTGGCTTGGGAGACCCAATGAATACAGTATAACTTGGACTCTGATAATTTCCCTAACTATGACAACCACCTTACTCTGATATGGGAACTACCCTCACCTATAATATGGCGCCGCTTTAACTTTGACTTGGGAGAACCCAACATATCGAGTATACATTCGACTATGACAATTACCTTAACTCGGACATGCTCCTTAACTCTGATAATGACCTCACTCTGATACGCGAAGCAACCCCACCCATAATATGGCATTACTTTAACTTTGACATGGGAGTACCCAATGTATACAGTATATGTTCAACTCTGACAATTACCATAACACTGACAATTGCCATAACGCCGACAACCACCCTACTCTGATTCGGGAAGCAACCCCACCTATAATACTGCATTACTTCAACTTTGACTTGGGAGACCCAACGTACATGGTATACCTTTGACTCAGACAATCACTCAAACTCTGACATTCACCCTAACTCTGACACTCACCATAACTCTGACAATCACCTTAACTCTGACATCACCCTAACTCTGACAATCACCCTAACTGACAACTACCCTACTCTGACACCGAAAGCGACATCGCCTATACAGGTATTACTTCAACTCTGACACAGAATACCCAACGTATACAGTACAATCTCAAGTGTGACAATTAACTTGATTCTGACAGGTTTACAGCGTAACTTCGATTTTCACATGGACCATAACTCAGACATGGGAAGACATATTATTGGTCCTATTTTCAACTCTGACAAGGTTGTTTTTAGGTGATGCGAGATGGAAATGCAATATATAATAAACCATGATGAGACGTGGATTCCGTGTACATGCAGAGATGAAACACAAAATGGGAACCTACACAGCAACATACGATGCACAGCATGGCAAACGGAACCAGATCTGGCAACAGCACCCACAACCGTTCTAGAAAATCTCGAGGCAGCAGGGGCTGCACTGATCAAACTCCCAGTGGCAGGTCACATGGCAGCAGCAGCTGCAATGACAATCAAAACTGCTGCACTGCTAGCTGTGTGACTCACTCCATTGAAAATGGCTGACAATGGCACCAATCTGGGGGTGATAATGGCCATAATGAGCAGTGAGAAGACCAGCAGATGAGTGACTGCGATGAGAATAACGATGAACTGCGATCCCCACATCGAAGAACCCACACATTGAATACCTTTACTCATTGATCCAGTTTGTACAACCAAGGAGGCGGAATGATGCATCTCACTCAACATATGTGTCTGAATGACAATTTCTATGAGCGAACACCTAGTCCTTCCAGCAGCCAGCGACAGGTTAGTAGGGGCAGAAATGAATATGCCTGAGTTTGACTGATTATGTCTCATTGCGAACACCAAGTTCATCCGACAACCTGCAGTGGGCAGGTAGAAGCAAAACTGTCCACCCCCACATTGAGTGATAATACCAATGCACAATCGATCACTCTTTCCCCTGGCAATCCGGGGGGTATTAACCACACCCGCATCCAACATTAACCTCTCTAGGTCACAAGTCATAGCAAATGCAATCGCCCCATGACACTCCTCCACAGAACCAGGAGCACTATGCTCAGCAGGTAAGAGCAACATTTCCTTATTGGCTCTCACTTTGCCCAACCTCTCTGACTGAGGCAACACCTAGATTCAGAAGTGGAATCGGTCCTGCATTGATACTGGCCGCCAGCAATAGCATAAGGTAGGCGCCATCGGGATACAAAAAGATTGGTGGGACATTGCCTACAATCTATACTTTTGAAGAATTGTTAGCGAGGACCCCGACTGAGTCTATGTCAACATAGTGTCTGAGGGAAGCTACCTGGAAATGCACAAAATTCTGAGTACCACAATCATGGGGTTTGATCTCTCAACAGCAGCTATCCACGCATTAAGTATTCGCATGTTTCATGCCCTGTTCAGTAGCGCTGACAACCAAGCTCATGGATCACCGATCGGCTACCTGAGTGCTCTTCGCAGCACTGGCTTGGAACGTTGCAGCCATTCAATAGGCGACTTGCTTTCGGACCCTTTCAAACGGCAACTGGCTAATGTTAGTCCATTGGCGAATCTCTCTGTGCACATACTGCTATCATCATTCAGATTGCAAGACAGAAGTAAGACTGAACCCTGCTGTTTCTATTAATGTTCTGACAATCGATTGAGATACTAAAAAATATGTTTCTGTATTATTCACCATCGGGTGTGATGGCAAAATCCTTCCTTGAGAACTCATAGCGGAATTTCACATGACCGCCATATACATCCCACATTACCAATATGGTAACAGCACAGTGTTTGTTACTTGCTACAACTGCAGTGAAGCATTCCTTGGACAAAAGGGCTGGTGGCAGTGTCCTCCGTGTGGTATTTGGAGCAGATACATGGAAGAGCATGCAGGACACCATTTTGGACACACGCATCTGGGATTTTTGTAGGTACATGTAGTGAACTATTCGAACAATGGGAAAGTATCCCACCAGAGATGCAACAATAGGTCCTGGCTATACATCTGGACAGAATCGACGTAAGCAGTAGTGTTAGCAACTCTTCCTGGGTGTCCGGCCGCGGTCCGGATTGGAACCAACCCGGAGGCCCCAGCGTGGGTCAGGAACAACCACGCAACCCGAACAGCGTGACTGGCGCCGGGTTGTTACCCGGACTAGATATAAACCCGCGGTTTGTTGGCCGGGTTGGAACTGGACAGTGGTTCTGACGCTACTGTTCCTACAGGGTTGGTTGCAATTAAGTATTTTATTTTTGATCGTATCACGACACAATCAGTCCATAGATTGGGCAGTTCTAGCCGCTTATTCATCTGCCGCTTTCAGATTTGCGATCTGACTGATATTTATTGAGTCGTTGTGAAATATGGGCAAATGTTACGCAAAATACGCAGGTTTTTGATAGTGACTCAATGAATATTGGTCAGATCACAAATCTGAAATCGGGAGGCGAAAGAGCGGCTAGAACTGCACAATCTACGTACTGATCATGTCATGATATGATCAGAACTCACATACTTAATTGGAGCCAAAGTTGTGATGTTGAAATGCTGGGTTGTTGGTGGTGAAACTGGCCCCATTGCAACAGTCCGGGTTGTTGTGTGGTAAAACCCGTTGCAACAGTTCAGTTCCGGATCCAACCCCAACCCGGAACCATTGCTAACAATAGTCATCAGTTGTCGAGATCGGAAGGCACATGGTGTCACATGGTGAGATCTGGATACAGTAATCAATAATGAGGACATGTAGCTGCTCATGGCACATAGTATATATTTCTTTGATGGTTTAGTATTGGAATACAATTGATGGAAAACTGACTAAATTCATTCCACGTGTACATGATTCTAAAATCACGATTAGAATGGCATTTGGGGAAACACATGTCAAGATTGTGATAATCGACTGTGACTCCTGACAAAGATCAAGGAGAGTATATGTGTGGACTCTGTCAGCTGATGGTGGGCTCTGACACGACAAGGGCAATAGCATGAGATGCCTCTGACCAGATCACAGTGACTATATGTGCGGACTGTGACACCTGATGGTGGGCTCTGATATTACTAGGGCAATAGCGTGAGAAGCCTCTGACAAGATATGGGCGGCTATATGTGTGGATTCTGACAGCTGACAATGCGCTCTGACAGAACCAAGCCGACAACATGTGGAGGCTCCGACAAGATCACAGTGACTACTCTGACAACCAACCGTGAGTTCTGACCAGACAGTGTTGTTGCGGTAGTTGCCTCTGCGAAACATTCTGTATTGCAGATCTAGCATACTTCATTGCACCATGTCATTCACAAATGGTCTTGCTATCACCCCGCGAGTACCTAGTTAGTACACCAATCTAAAGTGGTAAGATTGAAATACTTCAGTAAGTGTAGATTGTATCACGCATTGAATATCCCCAATACATATGATGCCCCTGGGCCGAATTCAGTTGCCGGCCGTTATGGCAGTTACGGTGACTACCGGAGGTTGTATAGGTTATGGTAAATTACACCTGGAAAAATAAATTCCTCCCGATGGATTACTACAAGATGCCATGGAGATTTGTGCTTCGGAACTCACCACCCAATGCCAAGCTGACAGCATACTCCAGATCTCCGGCTCCGTTTGCGGTACTACTGATGACACCAACACTCGACTTGTGTTGCTATCACAATATGCAGAAAGATATCCAGATTGGAAGAAGTTGAAATACAAATGGTACAATGTCTACTAAAAGGCCTTTGATAGCTTCAGCAGGTTGTCCGAGATGATCAAAGCAACCAACTCTGTCCAGAAGAGGAAGATACCAACAAAGACAATACTTGGGGATCTCTGCCAAATGAATCCTGATCTCTAGGTGATTAACAGCGGTTTCAATGGAAGCGAGAAATGGCTGCAATTAATTGTGAGTGAAATCTAGATTGCCAGAGATCCTGAAATGGCAACCAGATGCCTCAACCATGCATATGTTAACTGCCTCACTAAGCTACACTAGAAAACAACAGCCAACAAGAGATATACTTCCGGAGACATCCAGCAAGCGTAAAGGTTGCGAGTCAATTGTTGCCGATGGCTGGGAAAAGGAATTCACCATGAACGAATGGGCCTGAAATATTATAAATAGTTGGTAATGCCACCTAGATTGTACCATGGCATGGATGATTCCAATGATTCTGATCAACTTTGTAGGATTATACCATCAGTACTGCCTGCTGACCTTGCGATTCCAATATCATCTCGATCCCCAAGTATGATCAAGATGCTATCACTGCGAACCGCACCACCCACGGAAATGGGATTTGAAACCAAAAAGTATTTGTCTATCTTTGAAACCTCTTCATGGATCTGGCTAAGACTATGTTTGTGGATGCTGCCAGTGCTCCAGCCAAAAAGAGGCCAGTACAAGCATGCCAACTCCCGCCGAAATGAGGCTGATACAATCCCCCCAATTCCGACCCAACATTTGGCTGGTACTCTCCCACCAACTCTTACCAAAACCAAGCAACGTACAATCCTAGACAATCCGACCGATCCCAAGCAGAATGATAGCTATCAGGCCAATCGGAATGCTGCGTCCAGCAGTGATAATATCAGGCCTACTAATGACATTGGGACTCAAGAATTGGCCAGCTGCTACCTGGATAGGTTGAGCTTCAACCTGGAGAGCATGAGAAGGTTGGATGATGAAACAAAGATGTTGGCACACTATTAGAGAACAATGGGGAACAAAGCCATGCCCATCTTCCAACAAGCAGTATATCAAGACCCTGGGGTGTATATAGTAGACCAAGCAAAATTCATGGCAGCCATATACATGATGTGTGAGGTGATGTTTCAATTCTATACTCAGCCTGGCACAATTGTGTACTTTGCAAGAGACTATGGGAAATATATGGCAGATACTATGGATGGTAAGAAAAACTGGGTGTACAAGGAGTGAAAGCCTATATGATTTTCCGTTGGATTTATATTATTACTGTTTGTTAATGCTTTTCTGTCGGATTGATGATTTTCCATTTGGTTTATGTCATTCTTATGTACTGTTGGGTTTTGGTGAATGGTAATATGGGATGACAGAGGAGGGGTGTGATTTGCACAAAGGGCCAGGGAGGAGTTCTGGCAGCAAAATCAATTTCTCACCACCACTGCTCAGTACAGCATAGGAAGTCAGTGGGGGCACATGGGGGCACAGGGAAAATGGAAGTGGACAGGGCCGCAGGCAGTATATATGTTTGGAAAACCCCACAGTAGTTAGACATCATGTTACCAAACAAAGAAAAATACACACTCTAATTCTTCTGGCTCTTGGCCTCACACACTCCATTCAAGCATTTGTAGATTAATTCAACTTGTGTGGTTCCTCATGGCTGGGTATTGAAATATGTCCTCTGATTCACTCCATACACTTCTCGGGGACAAATCACTAATATGAATGAAGGCGTATTGGATACCACCTGAGTTGGGGTGGACAGTTGACAATCAGCACTCAGCCTTCTAGCTTCACCATTCTACAGCAATACCTCCTTGTACCTGCTGTATGCAACCCAACAACTCTCTATATTGAGCATCCAGATGGAAACAAGGAAGCATAAACTCAGATCAAATTGGGTGTATCTTGCCTCTTGAGAGTGTATTTGGGAGTGTAGAGCCAAGCAGACTGGAAGTGTGTTTTCCAGTGCAATGGGGAAAGTACTTGAGAGTGTACTCAGAAGTGTGCTTGAGAATAACAGGATAGCTAACTTAGAAGTGTACCATCAAGCCGGTTAGGAGTGTGTCAGCAAGGCCAATGGAGCGTATTGTTAAGAGAATGCTTGGGAATTTGAGTGAGAACATACTGGGAGCAGCACTTGGGATTGTACTTGGTGAGTAGATGGGGGCCTCTTAGAGCTGACTGGGCCATGCAAGTCAAGCAGACTGGGAGCACTATTGAACATAGCAGGCTGCGTGCAATGAAGTGCATTGTGCAGTTTGGATTCAAGTGTGTCGAAAGCACAATGATGTATCATATCAAGTGTATATTGCCGCATGCATATCATCGTAATCCAATAAATTCACATGTCCATTTCATGTTATAGTGCCATACATTCAATATGCTATGGATTACCATCTTGACTACAGCTCCTCTACGAATTACCCATCATACATGGACATTTTTCCTGGTCGAGATGAATAATATTCCCCCTAATGCATACTATAACAGCAGTTAATACAGAGTTGAATTAATTACTATAGCAGCTGTTGTATCACATCACCAGATAAGTTCATGTTTACTTTAGTAGCTTTTGAAAACTGATGCAACACCGGGAGATTCACCCTACGTCCTAATCAATAAAAGCTCCTAATGAGTTCCGGACCTATAAAGAAGAAGATGAATAAGGCTTCACTCAGGATGCATATAAGAATTACCACCCAAGGTACCAAGGTAACTGTTCCGTTCTCTGCCTCCAAATGATAGTATCGACTAAAAAGGATCATCTTTAAAATATCAGTATGCTGATGTACACGACTCCAGGAGAGCCTGAAAGAAGTATCCTCTGATCCACCACACTGTCGTGATGACTCTCGGACTTCCAACGGATGCTAGAGTATCGTCCCAACCACCGGCATTTATACTCGAGGACTGACTTGTCCAAGAATGCCACGACTCCAAGTATCGACTTGTCTTATAAGAAACAGCAAAGTAGTTTCGCCTCAGCAGAAGGAGTAGTGCCGACTCAAGAGTATTCTCTAAACCTCCACGTTATCAGGCTGGTTTATCGAACTCAAGTGTATTGTCTTGCTCTCTTCCCAATCAACAACTTGCTTCCACAAAGGCACTAAGAATAACCAAGTATAAAGAATGATGGGTTTATCCGTGATATAGAACTGAAGATGAACATAAAACTCTGGACTTCAAAGGAGAAGTAACCTCGTTGACTTTGATACAGAACTAATAGATAATACACGGGAGAAATGTTAAGGCTTAACCTCCAGGTCGAGAAGGTCAATAGGAATCCATTGATAAATCTGAATTTTGATTGTTGGATAGAATGTTATTGATGTCCCTCCTCCATGTCGGTATCGCTGATATATTTCAGACGATCCACACCCTTAACAATCCTAAGACTGCCAAAGCCCATTTTGGAGTTCACATACGTAACTGCCTCATCATCCTTGCCTTCCACCATTGATGGTCGACTTTTGACTCCCATGAGTATTTGCTACGTCCTCAAGGTAATGAGCTCATATTGCGACACTATTGCGATTGGCGATACCTCGTATGGATACGACCTTATCTGAAGCCAATTATCAAAAAATTGGTTCCTGTCACCGAGAGCCAGTGAGAGTGCCCTCTCATATACCCACCGGGTATGTATCGGTTGAATGATTGCGGCAAACGACAGAACCCTTAATTTGACTATGATATATTGGAGCCAAATATACACTATTCTGCAACTGAGTTGTTTTCCATATATTGAACGAAGAGTATCCCGTGCCACTCAGGACATATGAATTCAAGGTCATACTTGCCCAGACCAAGAAAGTGTGGTCAAACTAAGGGTTGATTCGTATAAGTCCATTTGGTTGACTAGGCTCCGATATATCGATTACTGGTTATCGGCTTTATCTTCTATATGACTCTGCATATCGTGAGATGCGATAATATTCTGATATTGATGACATCTCATCTCATAAGGAACTAACCATTGGACATGAGAGAATAGTCATTTGTTCGGTGACTAGGCATAAGGTTTCCTGCCGATAAGGAATGACTATTGAAAATAGAGATCCTACGACCAATACCGATCTAAAGATGATACACATCCTATCTGCACTCTGCTTGATTGCTGTCGTTGATCAATTGGTACGAAGGTAGGGTAATGGAAATATTACCCATAGGTAAACAAATCTGGAAGGTTGATCCAATTGGGAAATCCGAGTGATAACTCATGACTTCAGATTGAGTATCCATATTTGGATTATCGAGTAATCCTGAATGATCCCGGAAGTATACCTGTAACACCAAAGGTGTAACAACTGACATACTTACTTTAGAAGTAACTACACCATTACATCTACAGTTACTGTAGTTTACATATATTACAATCTACTGCTATACAATCTCCAAACTAGCTGTAAATGGTTAAACATATATATTATATCCAAAACGAATTACGTCATACTTTTACATTTTTGAATTCTAGAATAATTAATAGTTTTTTGATATAAGCGCTGAAGTAAACTTTCAATTAGAATGTTATCAACATTAGTAGAATTTATTATAAATTGTAAAAGACTGTATAAGTGCATAATGGCTACCAGATTATGAATTTGAAAATGTCAAATATTAGTTGCAGCATGCAATCTTCAAGTCCCTACTGTACGGCCCTAGCATAATTTCAATTACTGATGACTAATAGGATATACTATCCAAGTTCTTCAAAGATATTGGCAAGAACATTATCAGACAGAAGAGTATTACAACAGTATACTGAACCATTGTCAAACCTGTATGTAAATCTCACACAAATGTGAATAGCTGATTGATTCTTAGATATCCTTCTGTTGCAGTGCTGTAGATATTACATTCACCTATTTAAATAGACAGTGACTATATTGCCATTTACTACAAACCTTTCTTCAACAATTAGTAAGCATAATTGATTCAATATTGTTCATTACTGACTTCAACATTATACTAGCTTATATAATTTTCAAGATTTCCACTTTTTATATACCTATCTAAAGAAATCCAAGGAAAGACCAAATAATTCACTAATAAAAACAAGTAAACTAATACAATAACAATACAAAGCCAGTCAATTACTTTAACTAGCTATATTGTTGATATCATCGACTATATGACATATTTCATCAGAAAGAGAAAAGTAGATGTACGAGTTTTATCCAGTTTAAGTACTATTTGAAGCAGATTTTTGTATTTTGAATAGATCTATACAGAACAAGAGAAACTAACTAAATTTCAATGTAATTCAGCTTGATTTCTGCAATTTCATAGATGTGTACTTTAATAATAACTATCTAGAAATCAAATGTGTTTGGCAAGTAATATTATCCATTACAGTAAAGCAAGAAACCACAGTTTGAATGAGAGATACACATATAAAGAATACTGTATGCAAAGACATACTCAGCAGGGGGTGAAAAAGTAGCAACTGAAATGCAGATTACATCAACTACGCAATAATAATGGGACATTGTTCTGGTACTCACATTTCATTTGAGGAGAGGATCTGGAATTGCAAAACAGCCGAATTCTTAGTAGTACCGAATGGGGTTTTGCCAAGCTGGATTAGCTTTTATTGCTCCAGACAGATCATACTAATAGGAAACTTGAGCTTGGGTGGGTGTAGAGCTACTTCTGAGCTTATATTTTGGCTCTGATTGAATCTAATTGCCAAAATATAATAGATTTACAGGGGGAAATATTATGATGGATATATGATAGTGTGTTCTGTCACTTTATCTCCTACCTGACTCCCTGCTGTTTTATAGCCAGGGCAAACATATAGCCCAAGATTATGTAAAATGTATCAATATATAGTTGAGTTCCTCTGTGAACCAGGATGCTCTATTTGGCTGCAAATTGGTACAGTCATAGTAGTATAGTAAAATGTTCTCCTTCTCCCACCATGACCCTCCAATTACCTATTAATATGGGTCCACCTGTTCTTCATTATATTCCACACTCCATAACACTAAGTAGACCTGCCTTATATATATTTATTCTTCATTAGAATTGACAAGATACTGGGAGGTACAGTAACCAAAGGAGAGGGTGGGGAGATAGTACGGAGGGGTAGTTCTTAGCAGATCTCAGTATCTAACCCATTATAGTATGCAATTTGTGTACATATTACAGACCCATGATATAATTAAGAATGGGAAATTGAATCAAGATTTGGGAAATAACAAAGGGTAGCTAATACATGAATATATGGAGAACAGAGAGGAGAACAGCCTACAGATAAAAATATGAATGGGAATGTGATGGGAATTCCATGTAAAAATCATCCCATTTCATGCCAAGACTGATATCAAACCACAATTAGCTGGGTATTATATAATAACTGGAGATCAGGTGATGCAATTCTACCTGCTCATTATTATGCTCAGTAAATATTACAAGTTTAATATTACCAACCAGAATATACTTTGAATTGGCTGTGAACAATTAACAGCTGTAGATATCTCTGTGTGATAGTAGAGTGAAATAAAATATGGAATGTCTGATACAATATAGAATATTATTGCTATTGATTTGGTAAAGCACACATATATAAAGTAAATGATTTGATACCCCTGTACCAGTAACCAGATTTGGGTCCATATACAGATCTGCTTTTACAATCATGTTACTCCACAACAATCTAGCCAAATTCCCCTAGAAAAAATAAATATACTCAAAGTATGATGAAATTCATACACTTCATTTCATTTCGATGTGAAACACTAAGCATCAATGCAGTCCTTACACTTTGTTGATAATTTTGTATTCTCTCCACTATCACCACTATATTGTTTCCATCTGTTCAGGAAACATTGTACTCTGGTTTTCATCCAATGTGGGAAATATATATGTAGTACCCTTTAGCAGAGGGGAAAGGAGGGTGCGCTTGGTTATAACCTTGGTAAGCAGTCAGAACAAGGAGAATTGTATTACAGGAGCCAGGCAAGTATCTGGTTGTAAAGCTGGGACTTGAAAGGAACTTTTAATTGTGAATTGAGATTTAGCCAGCAGATGGTTATATACAAAGGAGAAATGAAAGTCCAACTAGTTAATAGTGCTCTTTTGGTTTGGTGAGTAATCTAAATAGATTATAAGGTGATTGCAGAGGCTGTCCCCAGCATCCAGTAAAGTGAAATCAAGCATTGGTTTAGAATACAAGCTGGATACAACAACAGATTCAGACTGTGTGAGCCATTTCGTCAGCTACCCTGTACTGGTTGTAGGTATCAACAACAACCAATATAACAAGCCCTTACTGGTATTCTCTCGAAACATATGTGAAATGTACTCCACTAGCACCGGTACTCTGGTTGTCTGAATACTTTCTTAATCTTAGTCCCAGTAAATCCTAACTACTCAGAGGGCAAATTATAGACCTCATGGTAACTGGGACACTGTCTACCCTTCCCAGTATTGTAGTCCCATCATTACAGCTCCACTGCCACATCGATGGGGTAATTTGCATCTTTTTCCAATTTTCAGTTTCTTGCAAATTCTTTGGAACTGCTGCAAGAAATTGCTATATTCCCCAATCTCCATTGGATGGACACACACCTCCGATAACCAACTTTCATGATTCAATGACAAAGTCAACTGATTAACCATTCAGCTGCTGGTATACTGACACAATAACAAGACTAAGTAATAGAAGTATCTGAAACAACGATGTTGTTGATGTAATCCAGAACATCACCAATCTCATCAGGGCCAATGAGACCAGAGACTGACAATTCACCAATCATGTTCAACAGCCTGAGGTACCCTTCCTAATGGCTATTAATTCATATCTGTCAAGTAGATGATGTAGAATGCTAGTGTAGTTTGGCTCAATTTGTAATATAGGACAGCGGTGATATGAGGTTTTAGCTAGCTGTAAATAACAATAGAATTTGAAAGGCAATATAATATATTCTGTTGAAAGAGAAATGAGCCACCTGCAAAAGTGGAGCACCAGATGGGGAGTGCAATGTGGAAAACAGATTTACCAAGACTAATGAAGAAGTACCAAATGTGATTGAGTAGGACCAACTCATACATGGCTGCATTAATTAGGATGGAAAAGTGCCCATCCCAGCTGCAATGCATGAAAAGGGTGAAGATATAAAGTGTGCCACAAATGGGAATTGATAAATGATATAGCTTTCACAGCAAAATGTATCCCTAAGAAAGGGTAATATTTACCTTGCCATTTGCCATTGCAAAGTATAACCTTAATAGTCTTTCAAATTGAATATTCCGACAGTGCATAAAAAAGTGCTGCAATGACTAGCACTGTAGCCTGGGGAGTGATAGATTAAACTAACTCAGATATGGTAGACTGACACCCCACACAATTGACAGTGCAGAAAAATCAATCCTATATGTATTTCAGCATTTCTAGCGGAGCATTGATTAATATCATATCGTGTATAATATTTGTAACTTAGGCATTATCAAACAGAAGCTCTGTAAGATGAATTTGAAGCTTCTTTTGCTCTCCAAATCTAAAGTTTGACTACAGACAATTGTTTGATGATTTGCATTGGCCAATCTGCCTTAGATAGTAGTCAGCTTTATTTTATAATATGGATAATGTGGGGTATACATACTATCGTAAGTCTAATGGTGCAGTATCATATAGAATACATAGCTAACTGCTTCTGGTTTTTGCAGATTTGTGCTAAGCACTCACTACCGTACAATTGGCACTAAGATCGCATACTTCCAGGAGTATCTGCTAATGTGTACTACTGTTTCTGGATAATGTTACTTGGTTTCCAAATATTATTGAAAATTGAGCAATGTCCATCTTATATTAATTGTGAAAGAATCCTGGCGATTATGATTCCCTTCATGAACGATGTTGTGATCTGAAATTTAGCACTTTCATTTTGTGGAATTTAGTAATCTCAATTGGAAATTGGTTGTGGAATATTTCAGTCTGCATTTGTTTTTGGAAATGTATGTGGGTGGGTGGGTGCAAGAACAGACTGCTGTGAAATGTGGAGGGTTGACTATTGGTATTTAAACAAGGAGGGTGACAGGGCACTGGCTGGTGTACAGAAACTTGGAAATGGAGAATCAATTCTGTCAGTTCTGGCACAGCGTTCATTCATCAGCAGAGGTAACTTTATTATGGATGATATCTTGTCCCAGTGTGTCTGGCCAAGAAGTGCCACCTTTTGTTAGCAATCCAGGTATTCTTCTTTTGAATTAGAAGACAAAGTGGACATTCTGAAGTTCTCACTCTTATGATCACCAATATTGACATTACAATTATTATTATCCAGCTTCCATGCAAGGAATGAAATGAAGAACATTCTTCTATTCCAATTCAATTCATGAAGGCAGAATTAGAATTCAAATATTTAATTAACAAGACAGTGTGACTGTCTTCCTGAATGTAAATTGTGCTTCAAGCTGTGCTTGATTCATTTGAGAATAGTAATTTCTCACTTACCTGGCTGTGGGTTCTAAGTTGATGAAATAAAAATAAAGTCATGGGATGTAGCAAAAGAGTACATAAGAGTAAGTATAGCATCCAGCAAAATAAAATAAAGGAAAACAGTAGAAGGAAGTAGTACTCAGTCAGTGAGAATGCAGTATGAGACCTGGCAGGAAGCAGTCTGGCAGAGTCAATTTAAGATGTCCATATCTAAATTGGAGATTCCAGTATTACATTTTGATTTGCAAAGTATCAGGTGTACTGGAAGAGATGAATTCCTGATAATCATCAGCAAAATGAAAAACAGTCCAGAAGCTACATGCAAACCTTCCAGATACTCTGGGTTACCTCACCAGTATATGAAAGTAATTCCAGATACTTTCAGGCCCCCAAAACCTGCAGTAAACTGCGCTCCAACACAGCAAAAGTATACTCCCATTCTCTTGAATGCATTCGCAGTCATGCAGGTTGATTTCTGCTTCAAGGAAACGTTCCTTAGAGGATCGTATATTTCAGAAGCAGCTGGACATGTTGCCCAGCTGAGCAGGAGACCTTGAGAACAGCAGAGTACTCTATGCAGGTCAGCAGCCGATCTTAAATGGGGGACTGTATTTCCTCTGCAGCTGTTCTTAGGATCCCTGGCTTCATAACCCCAATCTATTGTGTCACTCATATTCATCTCAGTTAGACAAGTGTTTTAGAATCACATGAAGATTTGCTACATTATAATATGCCCTGTATTATGCATCTCAGCCTATATATATATCTCTATACGGTAGATCACCCAACAGATGATACTGCAGTACAATAGCCGAGGAACTGGGAGGTGGCATTGAACTTAGGATGGAGATGTACTTGGAGGTTGAGATTGTACGAACAAAAAGGCAGTATTCAAGGGAACCTAAAGATACACTCGGAGGTATTAATGAAGCAAATTTGCATTTTCACTCCAAGGCATTGATGGAGTGACTTAAGAAATGCACTTCAAGGATAGTATCATGTAGAGGCTGAGATTGCAGCTTCAATTGAAGATGGAGGGAACAGAAACATATACTACCAGTGTAACGGGCAAAGGCAAATGTAGGCAATATTGGTATCAGTAGTGAGATATTGCTGAACAAAAGCGTTCAAAGTTCGTATTGAGGAATCAAATCATGACAAGAGTTGAAGCTGTGTCAAAGTCATCTGTTTACTTTGCTATACAAGAGAATAAGTAAAGAGAGAAGAAATGGAAATCCTCCAACACCAGAACAACCTCTCTTTATATACAGTTTGTGTGCCACCCTTATATCATCCCTCATGCTTCGATGTACCATTCCAATTCTCATGCATGATCTTACACACCACCAACAACACTCTTATCAACGAAACTCACACCACATAACCCCAAGTCACAAACACCTCACAGCACTTCCATATCGTAACAAATTATGCTGCCACCACTACACAACAGTCCTGTACCTTCTTCCTGTCTCTCCACATCTCCATCCTTCCGTAACACTAATTCCCTCCCAATACCACTCCTGCTCACTCACATCCTGAGGCGTCATGGTATACCTCCCTTAGGTTTGTTGTCATCTGAGAACTTATCGCAATGATCCTGGCTTCTCTAGATAATGCTGATGAATCTCCCCTACTGATTGCAACCCATCCACGAACTTTGCGGGTTCCCATGTCAAGAAATGGTTCCTGGTCCAGCATATCAGATACTGCGACTGATTCCAATAGATCTGACTATCCACAACACTTGAAGCTTGATACCCTTCATCACCATCGACCTCAACTGCGAGTTGCAGGCTACTGTAGTGCCCAGCATGGGGATCATTAACTACCGGATCCGAAACTGAAACAGGTTGTATTCGATGAATTTAGATTGATGCAGAGATCTGTGATTTGAAGTATGCAGGGAAATCTGATGGGTTACCGTAAAGGGGCCTAGTTCTGTCCAAACCAGCGTCCGTGTAGGTCTCGTTGATCCAATGTGTCACGCAACCAACAGCACATGGGACCCTTTCTGAATATTCGGTTCCAGAATTTGTCCTTGAATTGCTTCCTCCTCCTGCGATACCTGACTGTGCCTCATTTCCACTTGGAGATGGTCATGGATCTGGTGCATTGTTGCCTGGACCTGGTCTGCATCCAGGCATCGACGATGATGTTCCTCTGATGTCTCTTCTGAGAACAACATCTGCGGTTCCGTGCCCTGGGTGGCAGAAAACAGGGTGCACTTTGTTATTTCTGATATCGCGTTATTCTCGGCACACTCAGGCATCGGGCACCACTGCAATCAGTCACCATGTTCATCATTCACAGACACCCAGAGGTACTGTCCCATACTGGCATTCATTGGTTCAGTTTGGCTATGTGACTGTGGATAGAATGCTGTCCACATGCTTCCATCGATCCCCAGGTGGTTCCATATCGGGCTCCAAAGGGTTCAGGTGAACTGGGGTCCCTGGTCCGAAACAGTTGTTCCTGGGAGTCCATGCAGATGTACCACCACTTTGAAAGACCACTCAGCTAACCCTAGGGCTGCAATCGTTGTGTGGCAGGGAATGAATTGTCGCATTTTTGAAAGTCTGTCCACTACTACCTAGATTGCATCGAACCCTTTTCACTCTGGTAACTCTACCACAAAATTGATCAAAATATACTCCCATGGTTTGCTTGGTATGGGCAGGGGTTGGAGGACTCCGAACATCAACTTTCATGAACTTTGAAACCATTGACAATTATGGCAGTTCAGTACATACTAGTCGACATCCCTCTGCATCTCCTTCCAATATTACTTTTGGTCAAGGAGATGGAAAGTCATGGCTCATCCTGGATGTCCCACCAATGCTGTATGGTGATGCTCCTGCATGAATTGTAAATATAGTGCATCACTTTCTGGTATGTACAGGTTCCCCCTATATTGTATCCTTCCATCTTCCTCAAGCCAGGCCGGAATGGTGATTTCTTTCAATCCAACATTCGTCCGAATTGCCTCTAGTATTCTCCATGGTACCAGGTCAGTCACATATGCTTCTGTCATACAATTGGGAATAGAAGGACGGCGCCGGGCAGGCAGGTTGTCTGTGAACACACGAAATCATGCCAGTAGATTCTGTCGCGCTATAACCACCTTTTCCATATTGTTCAATATTTCATCCGCCCCCTCAGGGAGGTCCCCTGGCCTCCTAGTCAAAGCGTCCCCCTTCCCATTCGATTACCCTGGCCTGTAGACAATTTGGCAGTTGAACCAAGTCAAAGATTCCGGCCATCATGCGTGTGTCCGATTTCATAGCTTCTTCGTCATATAGTATTGAAGGTTTATATGATCCATTATGAGCTGCAGGGGTATGCTGCACCTTCGCAATCTGCTCTCCATCCTACCAGTGCATTGATAATGGCCATAAGTTCTTTATCATATATATTGTAATTGCATTCTGCTGGTGTGTGCTGTTTAGAGCAATATGCCACTGGATATTACACTCCTTTGTCATCATATTATGAGAGAACCCCAGAGGATACATAGTTGAAAGCATCTCTATCAATAATTTCCTCCCTCCCACGATCAGAGTGTGATAGTACTGGCGCTGTTGTAAACGCGGTTACCATTGGCTCAAAGGCGAGTTCATGTTCTGACTCCCATCGAAATCGTTCATCCTTCTTTGTTAATCTTGTTAAATCCTGTGTTTTTTAGGAATACCTAGAAGTGAAGTGGCAAAAATATTTGCAATAGCGAGGGAATTGTTGTACTTTGAATAGGTTCTTCAACCTGCTGTTCTCCATCTTCTTTTTGTGGCTCCAATTTCTCATGGTCGCCACATTATCCTCATCTATTGAAATTCTGTTTGTCGATATAACCAATCCCAGGTATATCACAATTTCTTTATGAAATTCGAATTTTTCAGATTTCAAGTAACATTCAGCATCCGGAAGACATTGCAGGATACACTGTTCATGCTTGACATGTTCCTCCTCCGAGTTAGTATGTATCAATATATCATCCAGATTGGCCTGCGAAATATTGTCCAATGCTTTTCTTATCGACTTACTGATATCTCATTGAATATGCGCTGGAGCATTTGCGGTTCCAAATTGCACAACTGCTGGTTCAAATCGACCATATATATTCCGGAAGGCTGACATGGGCTCAATCCCTCCTTATCACATTATATATCATATGCTCCATGAACATCCAACTTGGTATATATTTCAGTTTCTCGAAGAATGCGCAATGTTTCTCATATATGGGTAAGGGAATACCGATTGCTAATTGTCTTGCTTGATGTATCTCTGTAATCGATACAGAATTGGATTCCTCCATCTGGTTTCTTCGGGAACAGTACTGGTCCGGCAGAAGGTGAAGACTACTGTTGAATTAATCCTTCGGACATATACACTTCAAGCCATTGCTTCAAAACTACCAACTCCGCTCTTGACATCGAGTACAGTGGTCCAAAAGCGGGGATTACTGCGTCGCTCAGGGCTACATCATGATCAATTCCTGGTTGATGTAGTGGTAACCGGTCCGCCAGAAACTTAGTAAATAGCAGTAGAAACTCATGATATTGTTCAGGAACAATCTCCTCCAGGGGGCATTCCTTTAGGTCCTTGGCTTCGATGGCTTTATTGATATCATATAGAGATGCCTTGAATATTGTCAATTTCCCTGTTCGGATTGTCCGGAAGAAAGATGCACCATTCAACATTGCTATATTCTCTCAGAAAGGTTATTGCGGCAGTATTGGTGGTTCGAATATTTCCTCATATACTGGTTCCGTGGGTTCTTCCTTACCTCCTTGAACTATAACTGGAGCATTGTGGTGGTGTGTCTTGCAGCGTTGCGACCAAAATGTAACCGTATATAAGGAGAATCGTACAGCCATGTTGTGCAGTTGTAGCCATGGAATTCCTTGGACTATTGGATAGTGTCTTAACTATGTAACAATTATTGGAACCTGTTCCCGATGATCTTGTATCTTCATGCCAACTTTGGCAATCTATGTGATATCTCCTGATTCAATGGGTCTTCCATCGATTACCTCCACCTGTCGTTTTTATATCAATTTATGTGATGGTATCTGAGAATGGTGGGCGAAATCATGATCCTTAAATGGCATGTCTGTGGCTCGGAAGTCGGTAAGCGCATGTGTACATATTTCTTCATCATTCACGGTTGATGAACAGGGAATAACACAATGTTTCCCTTCCATTGATCCGTCAAATACCTCCACCTTGCTAACTTACAATGGCGAAATTCCAAAATAGTCTAAACAATATCAAAGGAAATTTTTTCTGTTAACCTAATCGCCATCCTACTTACGTTGACTTAATTTTTTCCCGATTCCTCAGAACCTGACCCAGATCCTACTTTACACCCTTCGGCACCCACCCCCTCAATTGACTGGGCCTTCTTCCTTGCTGTGCATTCCGCCACCTTGTGGTTAAACCCACCACAATACAGTCACCTTCCATCCATCAATCTTTTTGCACTGTCCTCAGCTGATATTCTCCATTTGCCAGCGCTGAAATCCTTGGGTGGTGGTGTGGTACATCTGCCAACTGTTCCAGCAAGGGCGGCTGCAGGCTCTTTCGGGGGTGTTGAAGGCTTTGGGCGGGATGTGAACCCTATCCCGCCAGCTGTGTTCAATGCGGCCGTTTCGGCCTGGCTTGGCACATCTGTGATTCCCGCTTCCGGCACAGCGTCACAAATGCAGGGAGCTCCTCAGTCGCATCCGTATACAGGTAGGAATGCTACATTCCTTCTGAGAGTCGCATGGTCTGGGCAATTTGTTGAGCTGAAGGGTTACAATTGAGGTCGGCAGCATTGCATCGAAACTCGGCATACTACTGAGATAGGTCTCAGTTCTTCTGTTTCATTTCGCAGGTTTCCATTCCACTGTAGCTTCCCTATCTGGGTACCCAACAGCTGCATCCAGAAGTGGTATACAAACTGGTAGGTCCGCCAGTCGGATCATGGTGTCCTCCTGGACGTGTGGTAGTTTCTGGCGCAGGGCGGTGTCCCGCATGCAGTGGAATTGAAGCCACATCTTCGACAGCTTGTCGGGAAAGCTGCCCCTCTTGTGTTAGAAGACTATCCGGAGTTAAGCGATCCAGCCTCTCGACTGAGTCTGATCCAACCCTGAAAAGTCTGGGTAGTCGGGCAATTTCTGTCCGTTGTTCTCATGCCTCAGCGGAGCAGCCGAGGCCGCCCTCGCTACCAGGGTTAGGGCATTGGTTAATTGCCTCCGTAAATTCCTCACCTCCTCTCCAAGTTCTCTTGCAACTGACGTTATTTTGGGCATGTCTACTTCGAATTCCTCCGAGGATCCTTCAATCGCTGGCCGCCACCAAGCTTCTGCCGGGTCATCCACTAGGCTCTGAATCCCTCCTTCCATCTCAGTGTGGTCACAGGCTGGAGGCAGGAACAGCCGGGCCTTCAGATCTGTGATTTCCATCTGAAATGCGACTATCTGGGCTGGGTGATCGCTCACCGATTGTACAGTTCCTGCAGGTTCCGTGTATCGGGCCACTCATAATGACACCTACTGGCATTGTTGAAGTCTCTCCTGGCATGCTTTGAAGCCGATATTTCCTGCTGTTACGTTCAGTAGTTTTTCTATGAGTGCCTGGTCGTCTGTCGACAGCAGAGCCACCTGATCGTGTTGGTTTGATCCTGACATCCCAACGAACTGTCCACATCTACCAGTGCCAGTTGTATATATCAATTTCGGAAGCAATAGGAGTCGGAGGTACCACAACAATCAGCAGAATCCTGAGAGACTTAGCTGTTGTTGCTGCTGCTGCTGTGTGTCCGATAGTCCAGTGTGTTCCCAGATAGTTATGATCATTATAGTCACAAGGTTCTTTAGAGTCGCAAGTGAACTAGGAATGTGCTCCTACATATCTAGTCTAGTGATGTCCAAACCACCACCCTCCCTGGCTGCGTCTGTCCAGTAAGTGTTCCACAGGGAGGGAGAGTTTGATTGTTCACAAAATAAGCCTCCAGAGGTTCCTCCTCAAAGGTTGTGGTAATTATGGCTTTGATACCGTTGAAAGTGTTCAATGGATCGGGTTCAAAAACTGAGACTGGAGTTCGACTGAGATCAACAGAGTTCATTTGGTATATACAATCACGGGCAAATTTTGTTTTCTGAGTATGGCGATTGATGGGGGTACCGATGGATGTTAAATCCGGTAAATCATGGCTGGAGTTCAACACAATCATCCCAAATATGTAACCAACATTGATTCCATGCTAAATCAACCCAACAGAATACAGAACAAGGTTCAAGGCAATACTTACACACTGGTGAGGGATGTAGGCACATGAAATATCAGGTACGGCATGTTGGACTAGTTCAAATATGATAGACGAGGTCAGATATAGGCAATATTGCTAACAACAATGTGATATCGGAGAACAAATGCGGTCGGAGTACTTCTCAAAGAATCAAACCAAGACAAGAGTCGAAGCTGTTTCAACATCGTCTATTGACATTCCTATCAAAGTGAACAAGTAAAGAGAGAAGAAAAGGAAATCCTTCAACACCAGAACACCCGCCCTTGATATACAGTTTGTCTGCCACCTTTAAATCATCTCTCATGCTTCGATGTACCATCCAAGTTGTCACCCATGATCATACACACCTCCAGCATAACTCTTATCAAAAAACCTCTCGCCATATCACCCCACATCGCAACACCTCACACCATCTCCTTATCTTTGGAAATGATACCACAGCCACTATACAATTATCAGGTACCTTCTACGCATCTCTCGTTGTCCACGTCCGTCCGTAACACCAATTCCTTGCTGATATCACACCTGTGCACTCATAACCTGAGCCGTGTCAACCGGACTATGATAATGTAATCAGTGTGATACAGCTAGGGTTAGTAATCGAGCCACTTCAGTGACATGCTGCTAACTCATGATTGAGCAAGTACAAACATCAGCAACAACTCTAGTTTCCGTCAGAAACACCTGGGTGTTCCAGACGGCTCTGACGGCTCTGACAGAACCTCGTACCCTCTGACGGGGAATTACACGTCTCCCGTCGCCCAGGCGATGGGTCCGAGTTCACTGGACTGATGTAGTGGCCTTCAGGTGCACCTGGGAGCACCTGGGAGCACGGTGAATCACTGTAGAGCAGTCTTGGAAAAGCATCTTTGGGAACGGTGCTGGTGAGCCTGGAAATCATAGCTACTACTTATCGTTCAACGATTTTTAGAACTCATGTATTCAGTTTCTATTCTCATCCATGTATCTATATAGCTACCCATCTACACACGGTATATCTGGACTGGTTGCAGGCGGTGCTTGAGAGCAATTGGAGGTGCGCCTGAAAATTACGATCGACTGAACTCAGAGATACAATCCGAGGCCGTGATCGAGCGAGTTTGGAGATGCACTTTGAGGCTGTGATCGAGCGAGTTTGGATATGCACTTTGAGGCCGTGATCGAGCGAGTTTGGTGATGCAATTGGAGGCCATGATCGTGTGAACTTGGAGGCCGTAATGGAGCGAGTTTGGAGATGCACTTCGATGCAGTTAGCAAGTGAGTTCGGAGATGCACTTTGAGGCGGTGATCGAGCGAGTTTGGACATGCAATCGGAGACTGTGATCCTGCCAACTTGCAGGCCATACTCGAGCGAGTTTGGAGTTGCACTTTGAGGCCATGATCCAACGAGTTTGAAGATGCAATTGGAGACCGGGATTGACAAAACTCAGAGATGCACTGGGAGGCCGTGATCGAGCGAGTTTGGACATCCACTTGGAGGCCGAGATCCAGTGAACTCAGAGATGCACTCCGCACTGTGATTGAGCGAGTTTAGAGATGCAATTGCAGCAGGCTATGATGGAGGAAGATTAGAGGAGTACTAGGAGGTGGTCGATCTAGAGGCGGTCAATGGGAGGTGCGCCAGGTGCTGAGACTCTATTCATTGGTTGGTTAACTTGAATCCATGGGAATGTGACAAGGTGACTTTAACTTTGAAGCTCATATGGAGGACCGGCTGGTGGCAGTTGATCTGTAGGGACGTACGCCGGATGCTACATTCTGGGGTTATCTCAAAATCGAGCCAATGAACGGACGACAGACAACCTTATATGAATGCTGGATTCGGTGTATGCTGCACTCGGCATATGCTGCACTTGGTATTAACTCATGATGATGGCATGGAGAGATAGAGAGGGATGACTTAACTTTGGGTTCCTGCAATGATGGTTGAGTTGTGGACGGGAAAGAGAGAGATGGGGGATGAAGATGGGTACAATATGGAGGATACGAGCGAACCTGCTACACCAGGGGTATGACTTGCGTGATTGGGTTTGCAAGACATAGTATCGGTGTTATTACCTGCCGGATCGGGACTCGTACCTGCCGTACCGGGGATGGTAAATTCACTCGCACACGAAATTCCCTCAAGTCCCAGTTTCTCATGATGATTTCCCCCATCTCCTCTAATCTCTCCCTTTCTTGTGCTCAACTCTACCATCACCTAAGATCATGATGTTAAGTCATTCCTCTCTATCCCTCCATGCCATGATCATGACTCAACACTGAGTACAGCATACATCATGTACAGCATCATCCCAAGATTGACAGTCTCCAGCTCCCAGCCAATTTCCCTCTCCCAGCCAGTTCCCCATCTCTCGGTGGATGTTGTTGTACTCAACTCTCTACATTCCCACAATTACAAGTTAACCAATGAATAGAGTCTCAGCTGCCGTTGTGGCTCCCTCCAAATCAACTGCTTCCAAATACTCCTCCAATCTCGCTCGATCATAGCCTGCAAGTGCATTACCAAACTCGCTCCATCGCGGCCTCCCAATGTATCTCTGAGCTCATGATCACGGCGTTAAAGTGCATCTCCAAACTCGCTCGATTACAGCCTCCAGGTTCGCGCGATCACGGCCTCCAATTGCATCTCCAAACTCGCTCTATCACGGCCTCAAAGTGCGTCTCCACACCAGCTCGAACATGGCTTCATAGTGCATCTCCTAACTCGCTCCATCACGGCCTCCAAATGCATCGCCAAACTCGCTCCATCATGGGGTCAACATCCATCTGTAAACTCACTCGATCACAGCCTCCAAATGCATCTCTCAACTCGCTCAATCACGACCTCCAAGTACATCACGACTGCGTGACGGCGGGTGTAGCGAGATGCAGTGGGAACGGAGGTGGACTGAGTGACGGGGAGTACGTATTCGGGATACCCCGGGGTAGATAGACATCATCTCATTGTCATCTCATCTGGATCCATGCAATTGTGTGGATTCTCACAGCCAGGTAGTATCATATTTTCTCACTTTCTTTGTTGGGCTCTCTGCCTTCTAGCTTCATTGTTTCACCACAATGCCATTCAAGTGGTGCATCTCTAGGTTCTCTCAATGGGCGTCTCCAGGTGCTCATCTGATTATGCTCGACTACCATCTGTGGCCAGATTGACCATATGTATATATATAGAGATACTTAAATAATGCATGCCATATTATGAAGTAGTGAATCTTGTGACTGTAACAAAGACGAACATGATAGACGATATGCCTTGTGCTTATGGAGCTCTAAGAACAACTGCATTGGGAATACGGCACCAAGTCTCCCGCAGAGCTGCTCTTGAAGTCTCCCACAGATCTGCAGGGATGTTTCACCTGCTCCAAAATTTGACTATCCTAATAGTCAAATCTCGTAACGTTCTGAATGCACATCCATAGCTGCAGGTGCGGTCAGGAGCATCTGAGAATCCTCTTCCAGAGTCTGAGGAAGAAACGGCGAAACTGCAATCGGAGGGCGATATGCAACGCGATGCGCGGTATTGACGCCGGGCGCAGAGGAATCTGCCACCGTGGTCTCTCTGACGGCTCTGACAGAGCACTTCCGCTCTGACGCAGCCATTCCACCCGGACGGTAATGTTTCTTACTGATGAAGATGCACGCACTGATTGTGATCATGTGAACTTATAAATCTTCCTTGATACCATGATTCAACAAGTTTGTAAATGCCCTTTGTGTGCAGTTATCAGGTGAAATTGAAAGTGTACAGATAGGTGGTTAATTAGTAGATAGTTGATCAGGAGGGAGATATGACAGGAGCTGAGATCCAATTCATTGGTAAACTCTTGATTGTAGCAATGCAGAAAGTAGACTTCAACAATGCGTGCTGAGAGATGAGAAATGAGAGACTTGCTAGGAGTGGGAGACAGTCAATCTTGGGTTAATTCAATTTCTGGTGTTAAACCATAATCAGGGCAGAGAGAGATTGACAGGAAATAGCTTAACTTGATGTTGTCTGGAAATAGTACAGCAGTAGCAAACAAAAAGCACGATGATGCATCAATGTAAGATGAGATTGGGAAATTGATCATGACGCATTCAAGGTTGGGTGATTTTTGTATCCGAGTCAATTCACATGGCTGATACAGCAGACACAACTCTGAATTCGGTGTGTAAGAACTACCATGTAAAGTATTGCAAACCCAATCAGGTTTGTCATCCCCTAATATCCCATATCCCCTCATATCCTCCTTATCATACCCATCTTTATCCCTATCATTGTCTGTCTTATCTACAACTTCATCATTTCAAGATCACATAAAGTTGAATTATCGCGATCTACATTCCCAAATCCGAATTTATGGTTAGAATCCAGTCACAGCATGCCGCAAAGATTGACTGTCTCCTGCTTACAGTGAGTCCCCCAATATTCTCACTATAATTCGTTAACTTGTGTATATAGCCATCTCTGCATATGCTGAAAGGCAAAGTCAAATCATGTCACATTCCCAAGATTGTAAATTAACCAATCAAAAGAATCATTCCTCCTATTCAATTTCTCTTCCAATTGATTATCATTTGATGCACCACCTTCATGAATACTCATGTTTTCACTTGATCTATGCCTCCAAGTGGATGTCAGAGTTCACCCAATAGCAACCACCAAACCGCATTTCTAAGTTTCCTGAATGACATCCTCAAAGCGCATCTCTAAGTTTTCTCTATCACCCCCTCCAAGTTCATTTCTATGTATACTCACTCACTATATTGATGCACACATCTGATTATGCTCAAGTACTAATTGTAGCAAGTTCAGACTACTTTCTGTAGATTAATTAATACACAACTGAAAATACATGCCAATTACACATTTTAAACTAGTTCAGAAATGAGCACTAACTAAAATATGCAGGTGCACCAATAGCATTCCAAGAGAATGTTTCATTTTCCTGGTCTGCTCCACTGAGATTTGATGTACTCCACAGCCTGTGGCCTCTATTCCCAGATGCTATTCATATTGTCATCAGTATTCCTGTGCCCTCATACATTTGTCACTGGCACATCCAGGTGCACATGAAAAATAATATATCTCACCTGTCAACCTCCATATTTGCTCACAGCTCTTCCAGGTTCACCTCATTGTCACAGCATCAGTTCAGTCACCTCTGTGATTTGACCATCCTGGGATTCTGGACAGACAACTCCCAGACACTTCCAGATACACCAAGAAACAAATATACAATGTTCTGACAAATACTGCTGAAGGTTAAGACTCCTTATATATACACTATTGATGCAAAACTTGGAGAATTGATTCATCCAATGCACCAAGAAGTAAGCCAGATGAACAGAATGAACTGTCAATAATATAAAGAGTATATCATTTACAAATACTTGATGCTGGTGATATGTATCACTGAGATATTGAATAATCATCATTGCACCTACTTGTGATGCCATCAGAGTTCAACATTTTATCTGTAGTTGAATTGTTTTACATCATGGTGTGGTACTGAAATGTTGCTGTATTAAAAATGAACACCACTTGTATAGAGTTGGAACCTTAGAATTAGCAACAGTTAAGTTTTACCTATTCAAATTTTAGCTATTCAAATTGTAGCTATTCAAATTGAGCCAATTGTTTGTTAACCATTGGTATTATTCTCTCTATGGGGTGTATCTAATGGAAGAATACTCCATCGTAATGACATTGTGCTGTTATATCGTTCTGCAGCTATGGCAGTGGTAAATAAAACTTAAATGTCAGAATAAATTCACTGTCATATATTTATCTGTATTTTCTTGGTAAAATACTTTTACAACAAAATTACAGTTATTGTTTCAGAAAGAGAATTTAGGTATACAAAGGAGAAATATAAGATACAGAAAAAACATCATAGTCCAAAGAAAATTGAGGAGTAATCTAAATCATTGTAGATCTTAACAATTCTAAGATTGCACTAAATGAGTTATCCATGCTTACTTGTATTTGATGTTAGGTCTCATAGCTAGTTAACAACATATTCCTACATCAAATACTGATTATAAGTTTCACTTTGATAAAGGTAATATTTGATTGATTTTTAGGCTGGAAACAGAATAAAAGACAATGTTGATAGGGAGCAAGACATTATCTCAGGATGGGTAAATGAATGATGGCATGTACTTATAACAAAATGAGATGCTTCTAGCATTGAAGTGGAATGAATGACTCAATAAGATGGCTGGAATCCCAGGCTGGCTTTACTTTGACAGTGTTCTGCACACTCTAAAGCTGTCATTTCTAGAGTTTAGCCTCCATGACAATTTAGTGTTTGACAAATCTTAACATAAGGACATGGGGTGAGAACAGATAGGGCAATGCACAATTCATCACAATCAGTAACGATTCAGAATGTGTTGATTATGGGAGATTCATGTCACCTTGTAAGTTAATGAGTAGAGATGGCTTTCAATTTTCTCCCTCATTGTGTTCACTTGATGGAAGTAGAAATATATAATCTATTTCAACATATTGTATGTAGTTGGAGGTAAAAACAAACAATTTAGATACAATTCAAATCAGTCTGTGTTACAAGAGATGTAAAGTTGAGCCTTATTCAGAACATACAGCATACAAGGTAAATGGAAGTTGCCAGTTATCTGCAGTATTGCTGAGTAGAAGCAATGTTTTGAGATGTCCTTACTCATGTTGCAGTACTATTAATGGAATCAAAGTTCTGATGCGATTTTAGAATCAGGAAGCATTTGTTGCAACATACTACTTCGTAATTAGCCAGCTGAGTAGTGTTACCAATATGCCAGGCCTCTGTATTTATGGTTCAATGGACAGTGGCAACCTTCCATCAAAGTAATAATAATATCAAGCATCACACTTGTAGTATTTTTGTTGCAGTTTTCAATTTTAAATTAGTAAGCAGTTGAGATAGTAGCAGAGGCCAAGTCAGCTGAGCCACTTTCAAGAGAATGTGAGGCGTCTAATGGATTGCAATGTATTTGTACTGCTGTTGCTGATTCACAGTATTCATGGTAAATGTCAATTATCCTAGAATCAAAGTAACTTGAAATATTCACATATAATACACACTGGGGATATGCTCCTCAGTGGCTTATTTGTGACTCTGGATTATATCTGAAGTTGGATTATACAGAGAACAATTGTAAATTTCAGCTAGTTAAAACAGCCTTACTAAATATATTGTTCATGTGTTACCAGATGTGAAAACATAAATCCCGACAGCAATGCTAATTTGAGAAGTTTCAGTACTTCTATTTTAACGTGACCATATTTTGCTGTCAATGATGCAGTTATGCCAGAAATAATACATTGTCTCTCAATTTCAGACACAGAAATTGGATAATTTGATAAGAGGGTATATTTTACATCATAATGAGGATCTACTGGTATCAATTTGCCTTGACCATATTCAAGAACTATATGCGATTGAGCTGCACACCTGACTTAAATTAAGTCAACTATGTTAATTTATTGGTTTTGACAGTTTCCATTTGGCCTTCAGTTTCTGGTTTATCTTAAATATACCATTGCTGAATGATATAATCCACTGTCACAAAACAATCATTCATAATTACACCCTTGCCAATGATAACGGAATCAGATGATTCTGGTGTTTTGAAATAAATCTACTGCCAAGGAATATTCCCACCTTTCTAACAAGAATAAATTTATTACCACCTGCTGTTCAATGCAGACAATAGTTGCCTGTACATTGAGTTTGAATTGACTTGCCACAATTTGATAAGTATACATAGTATAGAGTAGATAGCGTTGTCCAAATGGGCCTCTGTTTCTGCTTTCTACATAAATGCTATTCAATTGACTTCCTCTCTTATTTGTCAATAGGATTCAAAACAGCAGCTAGGTACTTACACTAACTACTATTACTTTATGAAACATCACTTCCCACAACAATGAATATTTAACTTCAATAAGTGAAAGAGTGACAATATATTTATACACTAGAGTGTCGGATAAATGACCCCATTTAGCAATTTTGCATCACTTGATGAGATTGTATAGGAGGAATATTTCAAGAGCCATACAATAATTTTAACATGGTCATAGTCTTTTGATTATAGTTCATCATCTCTATAGGACTGGAAGATATCAGCTTTCTTCAATACAAACTTCAAAGGGTGTTTATAAGGCTGTAGAATATTGCTGATGATTAAAGTTATGATGATCAGTCAACTTATCAGACCACGAGGAATTCTTATTATAGCTGCTCAAGAGTATCGTTGGAGATCATGGTCACAGCTATTATAGCCACCAGATGCTATAATCAGTAGACATTTTGTGATACTCTGGTTTGTTACAGCTGGATGGCACATGCACATTCTTGGCACAGCTTATTTGATATTCAGACCTTCTGAGTTGTATCTACATCAGTTGCAGTTGAAAGATTGAAACAAGTATTGCCTACTTCCACTGTAGTTCCAAACACAGAGGCATGTTGCAAATCATCATATTTGAGTAGCAAGTTTGTGCCCTTAGGGTTGCCAATTTTTGCATTTATCCAGATCATATCTTTATAATGTACAAACAATTTCATTAGCCACTGCCTCAAATCATAAACATTGTCAGAGAGTGGATATCACAGCAGAGTATTATGTGGAAAAGATGTAAAGGGGATTTTGCATCCATTTCTTTCTCATTCGTAATGGAACGCCTTATGTGACTCTGCATCATGATCCAGTTTGGGATACTACACCGGTTGATTGAGAGTTATCAGGCGATATATCTATCTCAGCCTTCAGATAATATGAAATTCACTTTCTGGATAGTGGAAATTCATCATAACGTTTTCAAACCAGAGTTCAAATTTTCACAGTCTTCCAAAACTAAAATGAATAATACTAATCACCATCTCTGAAATATCCTCCATTTATGAAGATCCCTGCACTATGTGTTATTTCACAATAATCTGCAGTTGTGCTAATTTTTCCTCAGTTTCCACAAAATCAACCTGGTGGATAATGTTATACAGAATCTAAATGAATGGATTTCCAAGTTGAACGTTTCTGTTCTAACTACCTCCGGATCATCCTGGACGTAACAAATTGAATCATTTGTGATATCAGATTCTTTTGAGTATACTTAGCTTGAGCCTTAATAATATGTATTATACTGTTTAACAAGATATATTGTGTCTCTGCATTATACAGTTCCCTGACAGTATCATCCCTGGGTTCTTCAGATACACCCAAAATCAGCCATATAATCTTGTAGCACCATTTCAAGAGTTGTTGGAATCTGGAAATAGCTGTGACTTAAAGCTTGTATTCGATTCTACCATTAATTGCTATGTACCAACCCATACTGTACTTTATCTATTACCAATATGACTTATTAAATATTCTGAACATGAATGCACAGTAAGTTGATTGGAAGTTGAGTGAAGTTATTGCTTTGGTTGTTATGGAACCATATAAAATTAAATGGACATCCAATCAATTGTCCAGCTGATCAAAGTTTGTATTCCTATCTTCCATTGTAAGATTCACATCATGTAGTACCACTATGCACACCAGGCTGAAGTCTACATCATATATTATCTTATCAATCACATTGTAGAATGGCTCTGCCATTATGGGCACTACAACTACCATGATTCATTTAAGGGATATGGTCAGTGCTAAAAGCCCCAGAGGTTAAGTTTTCTGCATCTCCAAAAGGCAATGTGGAAATAAATTCTACCTCTGCATAAGATATGAAACCAGTTCTTCCCAGACGATACTGGAATTCTGATTTTCAGCAATATTTACCCATCTATACAGCATGTTCCCCTACCAAATTTGCTGCAGCAACCACACCATACAGTTCATAGGCAGCAATCTGCATATCATAGGCACTGCCACCATTGTCAATATCATAGCAAGACCAATGTTATCCTGGACTCAGATTTCATAATCTGTGATATCTTATTCTGAAATCCATCTCCTTACAATTCCCCATGTTGCCTACACCCTGTATCCTTGACACTTGGTTTTAGACAGGCTTGTAATTAAATGGTTATTGCCAGATTGTCTCTCGTCTTTCAATTAGTAAATCTGATGGGATTTCAGCAGTATAACTGGCACCTTGTGGTACTCATCTTCAAATTGGATCCTGATTACACTGCAAACTGTATATTAGACTGAATTGCTATTCTCTGAAAAGAGGATCTCTGTACCATTCCATTGCTCCTAAACCTCCACTGTGCCATTGTCTGTTTAGCTTTCATCAGCATCAGCTCTTTGCATATTCTGAAGTAAGGTGTGCCAATGGGCTTATATTCTGGTGTTCTTGAAAGATATCTTAATGTTACATATTTTACAGGCAAGTATTAGAACAAATCAATATTTGTGGAATATAATCAATGCCATTCATTAAATTGGAACTTACATTGGTACTATAGCCATTTAATTGACTTACATTCTCCAAATCGTTGTGTATTATATTTCCATCAGAACTGTCAAATATGATATTAGCTTGTCTGAAACCAGGTTATATCATACTACAACAAGATTTGAAGAGATTAGCCTCAACAGTCAGATAATGTACTCCATAATTACCTTGCCCAAAATAATCTTCATTTGTAACGACAATATTCTCAAATTATATCCCAGTTTCCACTTGATGGTATTTGAAAGATAACAAATGTTCAAAATCAGGTCAAATATGGGGTTATTTATCATATGAGTTGGTGTGTGAAATTTCATGGTGACAATTTAAAATCCTTCCTGTTGTGAGATGCGCTTATATATCTCTGTCCAACAGTGGGGCATATATTGTCCCACAATTCCTGTAATGCAATCAATCAGCTTCACTAAGTGTATCATATCAGCATCGCAGAGTTTAAGATGCCTGTGGTAAATGCAGTCATTGTTCTCA
>Ga0307512_10000479_pt1 | contig 58848 bp, 58 predicted proteins | sample 14_EM_MG_FD_200267 | JGI IMG/M metagenome (GOLD analysis project Ga0307512, IMG submission 200267) | Populus trichocarpa ectomycorrhiza microbial communities from riparian zone in the Pacific Northwest, United States - 14_EM | ecosystem: Host-associated > Plants > Roots > Unclassified | place... | reverse complement strand
ATCCCACAGAGCTGCGCAGCGGTCTCAGCTTCTCTCGAAGTCTCCCGCAGATCTGCGCAGAGGTCTCAGGAGCTCCGAAATTTGACTATCCTAGATGGAGCATCCTGAATGCACCTCCATAACTGCACGTGCTTTCAGGAGCACCTGAGAATGCTCTTGCAGAGTCTGAGAGCACTTTGCTTAGCTCCAGGGGGGTCTGGGAGCGTCTGGAAGTACTTAGAAGCACTGGTGAGGTCGCCCGGAGTGTCTGGGAGGATTGCGTGTGGCTTCCGGACCGAATTGCATTTTGCTGATGAGGATAAATTATGGACAGGGAAGAGATCGTCAAAGCATCCTGGTCACTCTTTCAACATGATGGTGCGTGTGCATTTAAATTGTCAGAAAGATCACCTTTGCCACCAGCTTTGTCTGCAAAGGACCTCCCTGAAGGATGAACTCAAATCTTGAATGTCCGCCGAATTCGGAGAATCAACCGTCATCCAGTCGAAAGTGACGAGGACAGCGCACCGGAAAGCATTTCTGACACCGATGATTGGCTCAACTGGAATGGCGACTTGGATAATCCAAATGACAGCAAAGAGGATAGCGCAGCGGATGATGAATCTGATATAGAGCCGAACTCTGGCATTAAGGATCCGGAATGCCCAGAGCAGCAGGATGTGAGTGCCGCGCCAAATGTGCCCAGATTGGTTCGGCCAACACGGAAGTCAAAGAGTCTGGCTGAAAAGGTGTTGGTGACGGTCAATGGGGTAGAAACGCGGAGAAATCAAGGAGGGAAGAATAAGTAGGACAGAATGCATCGATGGTTCACCAGCTTTATGTAGCTTGACCAAGAGTTTCAGTTAGAGATACATTATGGGCGAATGGTAAGAAGTAGCGTGTGAATATCGGTTCATAAATAGATGTATAGCAGGCGCAATGAATCTTTTGGCAAGATACATTATTTTTAGTCGTGTGAGAGTAAACAGTGCAAGATTATTATGCCGCTCGGCTTTGTCACAGGGCCGAGTCTCAATCATGTAGAAAGACAACCGATAAAGTGAAATCAGGATGAAAACCATTATCGACGGCAGCAGATGTTGAATAGACAATACCTTAAAATGGGTGTCAACGGAGGGTCAACGATGTATGGTCTTGTAAGTACAGTAATTCACCAGTAACTTGGTCGTTTTTATGCATAACGGACGTATTGGCATCTTTCATTGGCAAAGGAGATAGCAACACGGTCACCGCCCCATTCTTAGCATGAGCGTCAATGGAGCGTCAACGAGTTGTGGTCTTGTAAGTACGGTAATTCACGAGTGACTGTGTCATTTCTATGCATAACAGACATATTGGCAGGTTTTTTTGGCAAAAGAGATAGCAACACGGTCACCACCCCATTCTTGGCATGAGTGTCAATGGAGTGTCAACGATTGTTGGCTTTGCATCTTGGGCAGGTTATGTTCCGATTGGTTGCAGACATCCATTTGTGAGATATGGGCAGCCTTTACTGGCAAAAACAACAGTGACATGCTCCCTGCAGCGTCCGGAAAATGAGCGTCAATGGAGCGTCGACAGTTTCGGGACTTGCATTCTTCGTATTGAAGGCATCGCGCGGATTTTCGTGTCCATAACTGTATTATTGACAGCCTTGCCAGGCAAAAATACCATTTATGGAAGGTGAAACACAGATACCAAATTAATCGATATTGCAAACTGCTCAACAAGCAAAAGCACATTATTGGTTGCTGAAAACGCGATTCTGATAAGATACTACTAACACACTGCAAATCCAAGAGCCTTATATGAACCTAGAGATGGACCCGCTGGGCGACCCGCTTCCAACCCGCCCAATTCAGAGAGGTTGGGAGTTTACCATTGAACCATACCCAAGTGGGCAGGTCTGGTTAATTGACGGCCCCGACCGCCGAATTGGCAACGGTTCGGTTTGGACCTGGACCCAGACCTAACATGACGGTCCGCGACCGTTGCTAATACTAGGTGCAGGAAAACATGATCAGTGGCGAGGTATATGACCGTCCATGTCGTCAATTACGAAATAATGAAATCCATCAGCATACTTACCACGGTTATTCGCCCGATGATAAAATTCTATATCGATCAACCACGGGATTGCTTCCACCAGGAAGTAAAGTGGATGATAGCCATTCGTTAGCAGGTTTCGACCCTCTCTGCGTTGGATTTGGACCATGTACACCACCTTCCACATGCTCTGCTACAGGAAAAAAATACTTATTGTCTGCCACAAGGGAATCAATGAATTCCAAACACTCTGTGTCGGATTCGAAGGAGTGGAGATCATAGAGCTCTGCAATGTTGTACTGTGCTGATTGAATAAAGCGGGATTGAACATGATCGATGTGTGCCCGAACCTGGTACCGGTTTGAGTGTCTAATATCCAACGTGTGCCGTTGCTTCAGCATACATCTTTCAAGATCTCCTGTGTGCGTGCCTCAAATGCTATGGACGAAAGGTTGTTTTGCTGCATTGCGGTGTTCCAGTACGTCTCTATTATCTAACAGTGTGGGGCTTCAGCTAATGCTTTCGTAACGCGTTGCGTTGCATAACTTACCTTCTCCAATTCGCTTGCACTCATAAACGGCCGTCTGTTCCACATGTAATGCTTCAGGAGTCTGCCCAATGCACATACAAGACGCGTCATGTCTGAGTGACCGAATCGATGAACGCTGCAACTGCCAGACACCACTGATCGAGGTGTAGACCCTGCCTGCGGTTGCTATTGCCACTGCCTCTGTATCTGATTCCTTTCAGTAACTAGCGTTGGCAGTGGATTTGTAATGATCGCGCGGGCTTCAGGATTAGGGATGGGGGTAGGAGGGTTTTCAAGACCGCTGAGAGGAGTGGGAGTGCTAGCAATGCTGGATGCGGGGCTGGATACAACGTGACGGGTTGAGTCTGTCTGTGAGGTTCCTCCGAGTGCTAGTGTACCAGGCGTGGTAGCTGAAGTATGAATTGATAGTTGCTGTGCAGCGGACGGGGTGGAAGCCATGCGTTGAGTAATATCTGCAACGCGAGAATTGTTCTGCGAAGCTGAGGGGGTGGAGTTCTGACCTTGGATTGTAGAGGCTATGGAACTCTCTCCTTGAGACGAATCCCTCTCGCCAGCCGGTACGGAAACATCTCTCTTAGCGAGGGGAAGTTGAGAATTCCCCAAAGCCCCACGCAGTTGTTGATTCTGACGATTAGCAAGACTTCGAACATTCCATACGACCGGAGTCGTGTCAGGGTGCAGGCTTCGGGAAGGCATCGTCTGATATGGATGTTCGACCTTTTGACTGTAAGAATAATCTCCTCTGCATGCATATGCAACGGCAGGTAAGGTAGACTCCAATTTGGGAGACAAGGGAGGGATTCGACAAAATAGTCATGCGCAGTGTGGACCGTGCAGGACTTTAAACCGTGATAATATTTGGGGATGAGATCGGTTGAAAAGCATTCAATTATGGGGTTAACTGCCATCAGATTGAACTCAGATTAACCTCAGCATTGATATTCACTGTAACAGCAACGTCTGAAGGTCCATTTGCACCGCTTGAAGGGTTTTTATGCCATCTTGGCGTGATTATCATAGTACAGCACTCATTCTTGGTACAATACTTCGAACCATTGATTGTGTATATCTTTAGCTTGCCGGTGGAGATCCCCATTTGGCAGAGCTAGAAACATTGCAAAGGGAACAGTGACATATTCTTTATCCTATGACATCAGTTGCGTGTGCTTTTTCCACCGCTAGGCTTGAGTAGCCGTGTTGGATGGTTGCACTGTTGGGACAACTTGAGAACTACTCAATTTTCTCCAAGATGCACGAGGTCTGAGCGGTAAAAGTGGTATGTGATGCCAAAACAATGCCCAGTGCCACAAATTGTCCTAACTGCGAGTACTGAATCTCATCTGTAGGCTCCTCCTTGATTAGGTGCCTGGTGGTTGTGCAAGATGAAGGCTGGGCCGTTTTGTGTTCATTAACCAACACAATGCAGGATATGAATCGAATCGCAGGAACTCGAGTATATATATCTATTCTTCCCGCCTACACCTCCATTCTCTTTTCCTCCAGTTTTAAACATACCGCCAGCATCCTGAACTATCTCGACATCACGTGACTTGCACAAACCAACCCGTCTGGTTTTAAAACACACCCCATAACCTACACAACTTTGTATGTTCCCTCTGGGCTTCCTTCCACTACATTCAACCGTATCATAATACTGACGCCTCGGATGTAGATTCATTTCCAACTTGCAGCGATCGCACCAAAAGGCAGCTGCACAGGAAAGGGGAAGGACACCGCTAAGGCAAAAATTCGGACATCGGTTATACATCGACTCCAATTGTTGGATTTGGACCGTAACAAGGGATTCTTCTTGGAACACATCCGTGGACTCATACAGATATTCAATGTTTGCTGTGTCAAGGGTGAGAGGGCCTGAGACCTCTTCTATGATATAATCTTTCTTGATCCAGTCACGACTTGCCACTTTTCACAATTCCAGCTGATGTGGCCGCACTGCAGGACCAGGTGTTCGCCTTTTCGGGAGTGGTGGGCTGCCTTCCGCACATGCATAGGGCAAATGGTTGACAAAACTCGCGTCCAAATGAACAGTTGGAGGTGGGACAACGCCCATCTCATTGGGGATCAAGTCAATTGCTCCAATGCGCAGACAACCAGCACATGGAAGGTTTAACGCCCTGGCTAGCATTTCTCTTGGTACGATAGGGATGATCTCAGGGCAAAGAGTCAGCCACCAAGCTGCCGGCAGTACAAGCCAGGCAACTTCCTGGCTGTTAGACCACTGAATTGGGATGAGATAATCGCTGAGGAAGATGATCATGAGCACTGGGCTGGTTCCGGTGCGCCAAGCAGTGGAAGGAGCCATCCTGGCAATGGCAATTACAAAGACAACACCGAGGGTGAGGAGGACGCCCAGGGCCATCAGAAAGGGACCGGAAAGGGAAGGGAACACAGGTTAGACATGGGAAAGGGAAGGTGACTGAGGACGGGAATGGGAAAGGGAAGGGGAAGGCGAAGGGAAATGGTAATGGGAAAGTTATTGTTCAACAAACCCCAGGGGGAGATATTCTCTCTCGCGCTGATGCGTTGCAGTTGCAGAAGGAAATGTATGAAGAATCCTGAGACACAGAGGGGTAACTAGGGTGGGTATATTTTGAGCCGGAAGCATCGGCCACCGTGTCGATGGGATCAGAATATCATACCGACTCTACCGAGGGGTCGAACAATGAATATGAGGCAGAACATAATTCCGATATGGATATGCGCTTGGAGGATGATGTGGACGCACTGGACGGCGGTGATTTAGACTGCGATGTGGATATGGAAAGCGATGGTGACGATAAAGGGGAGGAAGATGAAGAGGAGGAAGATGAAGAGGAGCAGGATGAGGAGGAGGAGTATGAGGAGGAGGATGATGGCAAAGCACTTCAGACGATCAGCCTGGGAGAGATGGTAACTACATCAGCTGACGATATAGATACCATGGTAGACATTCAGTCAATCCTGCTAGCTGAGCAAGGCCAGGAGATGCGCGAGCATACCCCAGGGCTACCACCTCTGGTGCCTGCCCCACAGCCACAAACTCTGGAGCCTCGCCCACGACCACGAACGCCAGAGACTCATACACTCAGCAGGCTGGAAGATTTGGGACTTGTGACACCGCAAAAACCTCGGCCGGCGGTGCCAAGTCTGTGAAAAGCTGAGGCAAACGGAAACACCGCGGATGTGGATGTGGATCAGCAGCTGCTCGGCGAATCGGCAGGTGGTGACAGTCTGCCCGCTGTGCTTCTCGCCCACCTCGCTGTGCCAGATGTCCCTCTGCCTGAGGCGCGCCCGGAGGGCTCGGTAGGCAAGGAATGAACCAGTCATCGGGTTGCAAAGGAGGTAATGGTTGTTGCATTCAGGTTAGGGTCGTGTTTTTGTTTTGTTCCTTTTCATTTGTTCTAATATATGTATCTCAGCCACTGATTATTACACATGTCGCGAGGTTTTTGCATCGCTCAGGTTGTAATTTAATCATAGTATCATGGGACATTCCGCACGCAGCGTTGTTGCAACTCCTGGCGTGTAAGGATCCTCCTTGTGATGCTGTTGAGGCCCAAGAAATCTCTCAAGTTAGCTGAAAGTATCACGAGCTTACACTCAAAGCTGCTCAGGCCCAGCACCAACTTTCGACCTTTTCTACACTGAATACTCCACTCCTCACATGTCGTCGACAATGCCAGAGAAGACCCCTTTCCGTTCCCTACACTTTTCATGCCGAAAGATGTATAGCTCAGACAGCTGGCGACTTACACGTATCAAAGTACACCATCCTGATCACCTTCAAGTTGCACGCTGGACGAATCTGACTATTCACAGCACACCCCAACCTGTTGAACCCCCTCAGCATTGTGAATTCAACACTAACAAAGATTCAGTCAAAAACTTGGACGCGTTTCCCCTTCCTCGAACACATTGAAAATATCACAGACTCGGAGTCCCAACCACCCCCACCTCCTCTGCCACGGACGGAAACCTACCCCTGTGCCGGCGCTCTGCCGAGCAATTACATTGCTGAGCCATGGGAACAGGACACTCGGGGTTGCCATGAGACGAACCTACTGAACAATCCGTTCTCCCTGTTTGCGTCGCGTGAAGCATACAAATACATCCAGTGTGGGATCAAGAAGAATGGTATGAAGACATATTATGACAACGTGCTGAGGGGAGAAAACACCACTCTGCGTTTCCCAGGATTGAAAAACAGGTATCGTGTCCAGAAGCCCGTGGCTAGCATCCCAGTTGAACACGCTCTCCGAGTGTGGGAGCTACACACTCTCGAAGATATGAGATGGAATGACAATCACCAACGCCCTATCAAATACTGGAGTCAAGACATTATCAAGAGCATTTGATGGTTGATGCGGCAGCCAGCCTACACTGAGCATCTCATTTAGGCCCCACAGCGTTGCTGTAACAGCGATTTGCCACCGAAAAACCTCTATACTGAAATGCACACTGCAGACTGGTGGTGGGAGACCCAGGTAAGCAGAGATAGTGGAGGATAATAACTTCCTAATCGAGGTTAAGCCAACGCTCAGACTGGGGGATACACTGCTTCTCTTGATATTCATATCTGACGGAACACATCTCTCAAATTTCGCTGGCTACACGAAAGAGTCGCCTGGATATATGACAATTGGCAATCCATCTTCGAAGATCTGCCAGATGCCCTCAATGCACACCATTATAATGGTCACGCTCCTGCCGATTGCAATCATGAACCGCACTAATCCTCAGAAGTGGCTGGAGGAGCAGTGGCAAACAAACCGAGAGGTGCTGAACAGAGTACTCCGGCAGCTACTTCTGTCTCGCACCATTAAACAAAATCCTGGCGCCGTGAGCGAGTACTACAACTTTCTCCGTTCAGATGGTAAATTCAGGCGGTGCAAACTGGTTCTAGCAGTATGGCTGGCAGATTGCCCGGAGTATAGTGACCTACATCATCTCGAGTGGCATGTCAGTTTTTGGTGCCAGTGTCCAAAGAACACACTTGGAGATTATGTCCCTCCTGACAAGCAACACCCCCGGCAGGATCATAACCTATAAAGAAGTCTCAGCGATGCCAACACCAAGGGAGCTGATGCCAAACTCTCATCGCGCCATGTTCTCTGAAGATTCGATGTGATTCAACCGATTCCCTGTATCATAGGCGACCTCCCAAAGCGCGACCTCCTCCATACAATGCAAATCGGCATGTTGACCACCTCCAGAAGTGGATTTTTAACTTCATGAAGACGCATGAATGGCTCGACAAGTAGAATGTAATCTGGTCATCCGTGCCTGCTTACCACCACCTCACACCGACCAATAAGTCATATGAGAAAGTTTCTCAATCGAATGGGAAGGAGATGACGGCAATATGCCGGTACCTGCTTGGAGTTGTGACCCAATCTCTACGAGGTGGATGCCCCGCTCAGCATCCCGTATTCAATCATGCAATTGAGTGCACATGTGCATTGTTAGAATTCTATATGTATGCTCGATATAAATCTCAAGATGATGCAACATTGAGCTACATGGAGGATGCCTTGGGTCATTTCCACACCATCAAAGATGTTGTCTGAGTCAGGGAAGCCAGCAAAAGGCAAAGGCCAAAGCCAATGCCCTGAGAACGGAACTCATCAAGAAGCGAATGGTAGACGAGGAATCAAATGCTGAAGCTTGGAAGCTGTCCACGAGGTAGCGTGAAATGAATGCCTGGCGGGATTATATCAGCCACGAGATCGAAGTTTTCATTGAGTTGGATGCCAACTTCAACTTTCCGAAGATCCACTTGATGTTTCATTGAGTTGACCAGATTCATCAATACGGAGCCTTGCTACAGTATGCTACCGAGCGACATGAACATGCACATAAAACGAACCTCAAGGACGGTCGGAACGCCTCCAATCACAATCTCAACTATCTGCCTCAAGTAATTAACTTGCAGTGTTGCATTCGCTGCTTCGAAATTAGAGAGCTCCATCCTCAAGCACTCACTCAGCGTTGGGAGAACACTGCTGTCGCCTGCAAAGTCCTCCCTTCCGGTGCTGATCTGGCTGCCCCCCTGAGCTCCCAGTCATATGTGAAGCCCGAATTCATGGGACCTCAAAACTGCCATAATGGACAACATGCTGACGCTATGATCAAAGACTTCAGAGCATTACTCAACAATACACAAGATGCAACGCACCACATGGCAATATCCAGCCGCACACAGGAGCTTATCAATTATAAGAGTCGTAACAACATGTATATATTGGATGACCAGCTGCACGCAATGGAGCTCTGCATTCACAATCGTATCAAGGTTCAAGTTGAGGGTTCAGATGGTGAACACATATCTCAGATGTGTTGATGCACAGGAAGCCAGAGCTGGCGCAGAGAGGATTGACGGAACGACTGGGTGTAAGTATAGCAATGCCCGGGGAAGTGTTATGGCACGCTGAATGGGCGTCTCCAGTTGCAACTGCAATGACTATTCAAAATCAAACTCCTTACCGAGGATGCAGCTTTCATTGCAAACTGGTTAGCCCTGGAGCTCACCACAATACCTGAAACCTCAGGTACCTTGAATCCTGTCGGAAAATTTGTACAACTGAGAAACACACCGGCAGCTGTTGCTTTGGAATCTTTCAGTTTGGGATACATGGTCAGCTGTGCGCACATAATTGCAGAGATACCAACCAGTAGTAAGACAGGAGACGGACGGAATGAGCGATGGATTGTCAATAGCCACACAGATCTGGCGACTTGGAATGATGTGTATAATTAGTAAAGAGGGAATTGCATTTTGCGCGCAGGTAGAAGGAACGCAAGGAAAGATTTTCACAGCGTCAACGATCACATTGCTATCTCGATGCAAGTGCGTACCCAATGAACCCATTCCGACGTATGGTGGTAGTTGGCCACAACGCCAGAGTGATTGTTTAGAATCAGAGACCACCAGAACAAGAATACACGGTGAAATAGCCATCAGAGGGTGATATGCAACACAACGCATTGAAGTGATGCCGGGTGCAGAGTAATCCGCCACCGGGGTGTCTCTGACTGCTCTGACATAGCGCATCGACTCCCATGGAGTCTCTCCGGCCGGACAGAATTTTTCTTTGCTGATGCTCCTCTTTCCCTGTTTGCTCCCTTTGGTCTGGTTTGCTCTCCTCTATTCCATTCTGTACTGCTTCATCACCTTCTGTACTCTACTTTTTCACCCACCACTCCTCTTTTGCTGGTTGCACTTCTCTTTCTCACCCGACTATGTCATATTGCCTTTCAAACTCCATGTTGATTCAAAGCAAGCTAAGATTTCATTACACCTTTGCTATCTATTACCAATTGGGCCAAACTAGATCGGAATTCATCATCACTTGTAACAGCAATCAATAATATAGTCTGAATGAAATCACTGAATAACACTGCAGCTCTGATCAGGCTCACTGATCCGTGCTGGTGCTTCCTGATGCCCCAGGAGAGCCCAAATTCAATGTGAAGTGCACTCAGGTACTCTAATTTGATATGAAATATGATCCCCAATCCTTTGGATCTTGTGCTTCAGAATACAACAATATTCTGAACAGTGTTATATTGTCTTTAGAATGGTACAAATTCAAACCATTCAGTAGTCCAAATTTCGGAGATATTGGGACAATTTGCCATGTCTACAAGAATATCCCAGTGCCCCACAAACTCGAAGCCATATACTGCAGGAATGTTTATTACATTGTTTATCACAAATTATTCATTTTAATAAACAATCAGGCTCCTATACCTGCACATCGTGATTTAGGGTTTTGGAATAATATGCACTTCAGTAGGTAGTTGAACCAATATGATGATGTACAAGCAATACACAATCGATTCTTCCTAATGCAGAATTTGGTTATGCTTAATATGCTAGGCCAACTCATAATCCAATGTGTATAATATGAATCATAGTATTGTATTTGACAACATTGACAACACTATGAATACAATCTGTCCAACTGTGCAGCTTGTTTTACTTGGGTAAAATACCACAACATGATCGCCAGCAGCTGGATGTAATACCCATTGCTGACTCTTCTTGCAAATCATCGAGATAGTCAATATCAATATTCTGGTTGACAGATGCTCCTGACACTGGAACATCAGATTCTGCATATTCTGAATCAATTGCATGACAAGAAAGGAAGGAACTAATCCTGGGAACATGAAATCGAGGTCATTCTCTTCCCATTACATTGATTAGTCCCAAATATTATGACATTCAGACATGATCCATCAGCTGGCATTTGTACATCTACCTTGCAATCAAGTCTTAGATACTCAACAGAAGTGTGACTGTGAAAGGGTGGATTATAGAATAACAGCTTATTCTGAAGTTTGATGAAGATACGATCAATAAGTACATTCTGGGCATATCTAAGCATGAATCCACAAACATCTTGTTCCGAGTCATCCTCAATTTGAGTGCAGCATTGCAGCGCAAGGTCTGGAATTAAGATACCTACAGATACATCTCTGAGTGATGTGTATTTACTATGTCTGCACACTCCACAGACATGGGATTCTCTCAAATGATGTAACTTTTGCAAAATAGAGTGGACTAGAGACTCTTCCTGACAATGTTAGAGACATAAATAGTGGGCTCTGTGTCAATAATACCATGTATTGGTATCAGACAGCAGGTTGACAACATTAACAGAATAAATATTGTCCCAGCCTTGACAGGCAGGAGGCAACAGTGTCTCCTCCATTGAGTCAGGACTGGTATCTTGAACATTCTTCTTCAGCCTCATTTGAATGTTATTGACTTGGTTGGTAGACCAATAAAGCTCTCTCACATGGCTTATTTATAGCTGTTGACAAATATCAGTGGCAACATTGTCACCACAAACCAATTGGCCAAATGGACTTTGCTATATTATTTGCAAGACACTGCTTGAAATATCAGAAATGTACTACAGGCAGGTTGCTCGTGTCCCGGAGCTCCTGAATGTTGACTGCTGCTCAGATAGTTTCAAACTCGATTATCCAGATGGATAATTCATTCTTGAACTGCTTTCGCTCAGTGAAGTTGATAAGATCGAGCTCTCTCTCCAGTGCGTCTGGAACAGTCTATATCAGCGAGACTCAAGGTGCTGGCTTCATTATCTGGAACTCAAAGTCAGTCTTGATATATCACATCCTTGTCAGTGGTGATGATTGCTGTCCGGTAAGCCACTTCTTCTGCTACCATTCACCTAGGTGAATGCTTGTTGACCAATATGCTTCTGGCACCATTTACCTTACTCCCCTGTTCCTGCACTACTTGTCATTTATGATGTTGGAAGAATCAAAGAACAAGCATGTACTTGTCATATATCACCTACTGTATTCCATGTCTTATCTACTCATTTGCCTTATGACAATCAGCATCTAACCATCTGGCTATCTCTTGTCCTGCTGTATTCAGGCATACATTACGTTGCCCACAGTTTGTTGTAGTAACCTTATCAGCCCCATGTACATAGACCTCCAATGCAGACCAAAGTATATGAATGTTTTGTTCGCCTAACTGATTGGATTCTGTTGCCAACAGTTCATGCACAGTAACCTGTACAGACTTCATCATTCTCTGTTCTTGTCAAATACCGTTCAACTGGTAGAATTGTTGTACTATATCATCAGCTGTACTAAGGGATATAGTCAGCATGATTCTGTTAGGTATCAAGTACAGAGAATTTACATAATGCCCACACTGCTCCCATTACCACAGCATTATAGGCTGTTTCTGCACCTGTTTCAAGTCCTCATTGGAGCAGAGCAGAATTTAAGCACAGTTAACAGCCAGTGATCTATTTTGTCCATGTATCATTTGTCCTTGCCAGGAGTAGCATTTTGAGATATTGAAAGGTTCAGAGGAGTGCTTAAGGCCCAAATGTGATGAAACTGAGCTGATGTATTTATCTGATAAATCCTTGACATTTCAAACTTGTAGGTATGTTTGATATGATTCAACACGTCCTTCACTCATCACAGGAGCAACTAATACAAATCAGCAAGCTGCCAAAGGCAATAGATATTGCAGAAAGGGAACCGCCAGAACTGGTGGTGGATTGGGTAAATGTTAGTTTACTTTACAAGTTCCAACAAAATAGTCAAATCTCATCAGTTATCAAGTAGTCAAAAAGTTGAATGCTCAATTGTCAAGCTTTCAGAAATGTTACATATCAGGTATGAGCCATATAGCATTTCCACAACTATGACTTGTGCTGAATGATCCCCAACCCACACAGCCAATAGATAGTAACATTGTCTCCAGCATCTATCAGCACAGTTCCTTTTAAATCTAGGACCAGTTGGGGCAAGATTCCTCGATAAGATCTGTGAAGCACCAACTGCATCATGCCATTCCGTGCCTGTATTTTAAGCACCTTTTGGAGGACATTGGATCAGGCCAGTGAGAATGCAAGCAGGATATTCAGGTGTCCAGGGGATGTGTTTTCGAATATAACCAATGGCAATATACAGCAGTAACACATGCTGATAACCAGAAACATTTGTTCAGTGAGTCATGGTGGATGTATCAATCACTGAAACAATTCTCAACACAGTACTAGGGTGATCATGAGTATCCTACGACCAGTTACACGCAGTGGTCATTGTGTAGATTCAGCCACTCTATTGGTCTGTGGGTCATCCCATGTCATAATTGAGGTGTCTGTGAAATGGCAGACCACCAACATGACACTATAGAAGTATCAAGTTATATGTGTAGCATACTATTCCACTGATATGTACATTATTTGGAATACAACAATGAATAACAAGACCAAATTCGACTTTCGAAATCATCTTTGGCAGAGAATTGGCTGATTTGCATAATCTGATACATCAGCAAGATGTATAAAAGTCCAGAAGCCACTTTCAAACATTCCAGGCACTCAGGTCGACCTCAGGAGTGGTCCTAAGTGTTTCAGGACACTCTAAGGCCCCCTTCGAGGTATGCGAAGTGCTCTCAGATAGTGCAACTCCAATTTCAGGTGTGCCTGAAAGAAGCTGCAGATATGGAGGTGTACTCCAGATGGTATGATATTTGACATATAGAATATTCAGATGTTAGAGCAGTTGAAGCCTCTAGGAAGCTCTACGGACAACTTCGAGCGCAGGTGAGACCTCAGCACACCTTCGCAGGAGACATTAGACATGGTGCAGTATTCCCAGTGTAGTGGTTCTTTGGATCACGTAATGACAAGCCACCTCATCTGTCATATTCATCTTTGTTACAATCACCAGAAGATTCGCAACATTATAAGATAACATGTATTATCTATCTTCATCTATCTAGAAATGTACATATGGTCAATCTGGCTACAAAATGTACTTAAGCACAATTGGAGAAGTGCTAGGAGATGCCAATTGAGTTACCTTAGAGATGCACCAGGGGGCTATGATGGGACAAGTGTGAAGATGTACTTGCATGGAGGCCATGCTTGACTGAACTCAAGAATGCACCGGGATGTCAAGACCGGGTGAACTCCGAGTTGCTGTTAGAGGTAATGATCAAGTGAGATAATGGATATACTTTGATGGAATGATACTTCAACTTACAAGGATATTATCAAGGACATTCGACGATGGGGTTTAATGTGATGATTGCACAAAGTTCAAGTCCGTGATCTGGTGAGTTTGGCAATACACTTCATGGCCACGATCATTTGTAAATGGAGGCTATGATCACACAATGTTGGAGATGAACCCTGGCGCCATAATTGTGCGAACATTGAAGCAATAATCATGTGAGTTGGGCAATGAAGTTGGAAGCCTTGATGATGGAGACATTGAGGACATCATAAGGCGAGTTTGGAGATACTCTTGGAAGAAGTGATTGACCAACTTTGGCCATGCACTTGGAGGCCGAGAGGGTGTGAACTCTGAAATGATCTTCAAGACTCCAATCAATCAAATTTGGAGATAAAAATGAAGGCGGTTGATCTGGATGGAGGTAAGATCCGAAATGGGATTCCATTCTGTGTTTCACTGGTGATCCCAGAAATGTTGAGAGTAGTATTTAATCAGATCCCCCATGCTGTGGGGAATGAGAGATGTGAGTCTTGCTAGAAGTGGGAGACAATCGATCATGGGTTGATGCAGCACCTGGTAATATCTCAAGATCACGCCATGGAGAGATAGTGAGATATCACTTATCTTCATGTTCTCAGTTGATAGTAAAGTTCACGCTGAGAAAGAGAGAGGTGAGAGGACACATGGGAAATCTTCCTCAGATGCTGGAAATTAAGCGAATTTCTTGTGGGAGTCAATATACCATTCCGGATATGACAAGGATGATGCCCCATCCGGAAGGTACTTCCACCAATATGAGGATTTCTGAACCCTATGAAACTAGTCATACCGCAGATTTCACACATCGCGTCATATCCAGCATGTTGTGCCCTACCTCTTCTTCTACATCTCGTTCTGATCCACCACTCTGCAATTATCACAGGACCCCAAGTTAATTTATCATTCTGTATATATCCATGCCATGATAATGGGTTAACACTGAGTACAACATATACTGAGTACAACAATCAACCAAGATTGACTGTCTTCCATTCGTTCCCACAATTACAAGTTGACCCATACATCCTCCCCCAGCTTCTCGCGTAGATTCCTACAGATTGACCGCCACCATCATGCACTTCATGACGGTTCAAAGAGAAAGTTAGCTTTTCACATCCCCAGAGTTGCAGTGTAACAAAGCGAAGAATGAAGTCTCAACACCTGTCGTACCTCCAACTGGATCAAATGTCTCCAGAATGCCCACCTCCAGTTCAACCACCTGTAGATGGACTACCTCCAGATCAACCACCTCCAGATCAACCACCTCCAGATCCACCACCTCCAGATTGACCATCTCCAGAATGACCACCTCCAGATGGACCACCTCCATATCAACTAACTCCAGATCATTCACCTCCAGATGAACCACTTCCTGGTCAACCACCTCCAATTTCGCTCAATCACAGCCTCCAGGTGCATCCCAGAGTAATAACAATCTCAAACTCATAGTGTATCCCAGAACTCTCACAACCATGGCCTCTACATCACACAACTATGGCCTCCAAGTGGATCACCAAACCCACTCAATCACATCATCCAAATTGATGCAATCATGGCCTCCGAGTACATTTCCAAACTCACTTCATCACAGCTGCATCAGGCCCTCTAAGTTCTTAAGTAAGTTCACTTGTTAATTGCCTCCCGGCATATCTCTCAGTTCACTCGATCTCAGAGTCTGAACAGATCTGCAACATCACTCCATTATGACCTCCAGTGCATCTCCAAGTTCATTTGATCCCATCCTCCAAGTGCATCATCCAACTCGCTCTATCATGGCCTCCATGTTTGCACAATTACGCTCTGCAAGTGCATCTCATAACTCGCTCGATTACTTCCTCCCAGGGAATCTCAAACATCCCCCAAAATCAGCCTGCGTGTTCATCATTGAGTTCACTTAAAAGCTGGGTCTGAGTGAATCTGCAAACTTGCTCAATCTCATCCTCTGTGTGTATCTTGTGATTCACTCTGGTTCCATCTTCTTGCATGCTTCCACTGATTCTTCCAAGCACAGGCTGTAGCCAGTCCAGCTATACCATATGTTGATCAATAGCTTTATAGATACCAAGATACTTAGATAGTTAGATGAGAATGCAAACTATATGTGTGAGTATTAAGAATCATTTCAAGATAAGTAGTAACTATGCTTTCTAGGCAAACCAGTTGCATTCCCAATGATCAAGTCATTTCTCCTAGACTACCAGACAGCGATTCTAGGTACTCCCTGACATATTTTGTGTCTTCCCATCTGCTTCTCTGGTTGATACTGGTCTTTCTATGTGATTGCAGATTTGTCGCCTGCACTCTGGGATGCACCCCAGGTCACTGCATCCATCTCGTGAACTCTGAAATTTGACAGCCCTGGGATTCTTGTCTGACAATTCCCAAACACTTCCAGAGGCCCCCATTGACAAAAATACAGTTTGCTGATGTTCTGAAGTTGTCCAGTTCATACCTCAGATGTAATTCAACCAATATTTAACTTACTTCCTAAATTATTGAGCTTATTGAAAGTCATGTGTGGACTGATATATATAACTTCAATTCTATTGTTCTGACTACTTGCAATACTTCTTTTATATTCCACTGCTTTGTCATACACTGTCCTCCCCACATTGTTCACTCCTACTACTTCCCCGTAAGCCTTTGTCTGCATTAGGTCCGGGGAATATATCAGATCAGCCATCTGGGGGTCAATGGTTTGTTTGACAGCAGGATGCTTGTGGCATTGTGCAATACATACAATCTCTCATGGTTGATGATTAGTGGACTAGCATCTCATTTATGATTCTGGTACACCTACTGAAGTCACTCCATGATCACTCGGGCAAATCCCAGCCTGGGCATTGTAAATCACATCTCATGTTAGCACTGTATTTATCAATATCGGGTAATATTGTTGATTGCCATCCACTAGTCAATTCTTTTGTGATACATATAGTTTGTAGATACTGCATTGGATATATTCCAGCATGCATTGACAAAATTTCAGAAATTTTCAGTATTCCTACTTGGAAAAATCTCAATAATACTACAGGGAACAGTCCTGTATTGCTGGATTAGATCCTCAGCATAATTTGTTTCAAAGCAAGCAAACTCAGATTAGCAAATCGCATTGACAGCTTCATTGCACCGCACCGAATTCTGGGGAGGGCTAAAGCAACTTCAGCTTATATTCAGTTTTCTTCATAAAGTTGAACATATCTAACATGACCCGCACAATAGTCATGTACATCTACTACCGTAAATCATTATCAGTACTGAGAAATCATCTTCTGTCATTACTGGAATTAACCTTTATATACTTGGTTATCATATAGTACTGCAATCACCACCATCTATCTATGTGATTATGTTATTGTAAGTTATACAACTTCTTAAGCCACCTAGCAGCTGATAATACAGGTCGATTGTCTTAATACAATCAATTGGTGAGATATCTATCTTGCTATGTGGTTGCTCAACTATGATCCTGTACAGAATGAAATGTCGGATATTTGCATCCAGAACAATTCAGGACCAGTTGGTGATTTCCAAAGAGAGCGACATCGTGCCATAATTATCTCAATTGGAATCACTCAGTGTCGCAGGTTTACAAACTGGTCACAGATTGGATGAAGTTGCAGATCATATATATATACACTATCAGTTAAGTCTCTAGTTTTAGTCACCATGAGTGTTAATATAGACCTTAGTGGGTTGTTAGAGACATCATATCATGTCCCTTCTACATTCTTTACAGTCATGAACCCTATGAATTTAAACTCCTATGCAAGATTTTACTTGACCCATTCAGGCATATACCAGAGATCAACAGGGTATATCTGATTGAGATGGCTTTTTCTCTGGCAGTTTTCATCAAGCAAAGATTCAGCGAAATACCTTAGTTTGTGAAAACATTATGGAACATAAAAGGCCTTTTTCTGCTGAAGGTTGTTACTACCTTGAATATACCCAACCATACTTCTAATTAATTGGAAATCACATTTTGCTTATATTCTCATATATTACCAGCTTATGTTTACAGAGCATTTCAACACATCAATCTCCAATCAAGATGGCATATATCGCCCCAACTGGTAGCTTGTTGGTGTTACAACGATGCACTGGCAATACTTCAGGATATTTCGATAACAGTTCTTGTAATGTCTCTGGCAGAGACAGTCCATTTGCAAAACCCCCTAATCACATTTATCCAACACCTGTCAATGGTTACCCTCCTTCACAACAACAGTTTCCTGGTGCTCCCTAGTTTCACCAATGTTCTCCAGTCAACATGACATGTAGTATGTAACCAGGTACAAGTTGAAGTGAAGAAATGCCAAGTTATGGGCCACCATGGCCATGTTATGATAACCCCCAATACAGTTATGATGGACATCAGATGTTCCCCCCTCTACAGTATACAGGACAAGGGCTGGTACCTCCCAATGCGACTCGAGTGCAGCTAGCGCTGCCTACAAATCATCTAGTCATACAGCCAACAACTGCAAGCACTACTCCACCAGAGTCTCCTTCCCTCACACCTGGGAGATCCACCCAAAGCCTTCCAATGAACTACTCCAACTAACATTTGTAATACCAAAAATCGATGTTTCAAGGGTGATAGAGTTTCTCCCATTACTGCCACATTCTGATGACCAATATGATCGAGATGATGATAGTGATATCTTGTCAGACTATGGTGATGCAGAAGGCAAAACCTCAATTAGCCAGTTGTTTACAGAATTCTCCCTGAACCAATTTGCCAAAAGGATGAAACAGTACAACTTTAATATGTTCAATCAGAGGAAATGAGTGAGGGTAGCTTGTTTTCTACCAAGATACATCAGAGCATTGTCCAGAAACAAAATCTTATAAAGCAGCATCATAATAGACCTTCACACAGAGCAATAGCAGTTGAAAACAGTTTATCATCATTTGAACACTTGCTACAGTTGGAAAATATTAATAATGCTGAATGGATTAGGCGATAGTGAATCAAGTCATTTGTGAAGAGTTGGGCATGTGGAATTCAGAAGGCAAGGAAGGAAGCAATGTGAGGCATGAAGCAAAAGGTGACAGAAGTGGGGGAGCATGATACTTACAAAATGGGGAGAGATGACATCCCTGGGACACCAAAAACAACATTGATGGTTATTATTCACTTGGTGCCAAAGGATGACAGTGAATACCCCAAACAACATCAATTCTTTTCTACAAATGTAACACAGTGGGAAGAGTTTATTAATTTCACTGCACAACATAGAGGCCCCATATAGCTATATAGTCTAAGAGTGATATTCAAGTGCAGCAGGGAGCAGAACCAATTGCAGGTTACTAATGTGAGAGTATAGGTATACTGGCAAATGACGAATAATCCCATGCGTGGCCACATAGTATCAGACCATTACCAGTCAAAACGTTCCCAGTGGAACCTGTCAGACAATGCGAATGTATTTGTGTGGGAATTGATGGTATTTGAATTGCGGGAGGATGCAGACCATGTGATTTGACTGGCCTAGATGATTCCTGGTAGTCTTGTGAAGGGTTCAGATTCCAAACAGCTAGTCCAATATACTTCCATTCTGAAAGGTTCTAAGTTGAATAAAAGTGTGGAGGGTGAGAATAATGGTGGGCAGGAGATTGATAGAAGTACTGATGTAAGTTCAGATTGAAAGAATAGAATGGATTATATTGCTCACCTAATTATTCATTCTATTGCTTCTGTGCTGCAGAACTATCATCATGACAAATCTCAAGTATACCTGAGTATGAGCACATCTGATCGACTTACATTGGAGCATCTGAAAGAGATAGTTGAGGACCAATAGAAAACAGACTAAGGTGCAACAGATGTTCAGAAGCAAGTGGATGGTGAGCAGATTTTGGATCCAGATAATAGCAGTTCAGTATTGTGTACTGCACTCAGTTCATACAACAATGAATTTGAATATGAGTATCTTGATGAGATAGTTAGGCTGCTTAATACCAATCCAATGCACAAATTGAAAGTTGACCACATTCCTGTCAACAGCTATTCGATTCCTGGCCAACTGGGAATCAAGTTGTTGGTACCCCAGGATTGGGCTATATTGTTCTTTTCAAGGAGGTGGGGTTGGGATTTGGATTTGCCAGGAGTACTGGTGGATAGTGAAATGTGTCTAGGCAAGAGGCTTACCTCAGTAGCAGGGGTGATAATATGCAGCTTGCTGAATCCAAAGGTTGTTCTGAGGTTCCAGTTTGCAATTCTGTGGGGGAAAATGCATGATAAATGGGTGAATCTGATTAAAATTGACTGTCCAGCCATGTTCTGTGAAAAACAACATCAGTATCCTTTGCAGAGACTGAATTCAGTTCTCCACCTTCTTTCAGTGATTCCGACAATCCCACCTCTGGGGTATGAAACACTTACTCCTGCCCTAGAACTCAAACTGTGGATCACCATGCCTGGAGTGGCAAAGATATTCAGGATTGTCATCTACAAGATGTCATCTGAACACAGTTTCACACTTCCAAACTTGTTTGATGTGTAAGATGTGAAGTTCACCCATTGGAATCTGAACATCTGTACTGACAAGCCAGGAAACTAATACACTAACCACCTTCTACCATATGATACTGAAATATCCTGAGCAAAACTGTCACGTAACAGCCGAATGTTAAACTATTGAGGCAGTTTCCCAATTCTGCTCAGGATCAGCTTGATAATATGGAAAACAGTTTTTGCTGGCAAATATCGATGCATGGTATAATTGAATTCACCCATCACATCACAGCAATGCTGCAATTCCATTCAATCTTTGATTGTTGTTACCTGACAGTGTGGCAATCTTCAGCAACTGCTAATGATCTCAGAAATAATTCGGTAGTCGAAGCACAAGGGGCAGAGGCAGTGTTTTATCCTGGGAAGTGTCTGATGAATATCATCTGCACAGATGACAAACAATATCAACAGTATGTGGCATATCAGAGCATATAAATTAAATACCTTTGGACTATCAGGAAATAGTCTGAGTTGATTCATTGGTATATGAAACTGCTGGTTATGATTCGGATGCTGAATTCTAACCTCATGAACTCCCATGGACTAACGCAGAGGATACAATACTGTTACCCATTGAGGAATTATGCAAAATGCAAGGTACTTCGTGAGCATGGAGAGTCCATTGTAGGTGAGTACAACACTGGTTGACACCTCATCGGCAAAATGTAAATGGGTCTGGAAGTCACTTGCAAACGTCCCATACACTCCGGTCAACCCCTCGAATGCTTCGAAGTACTTCCAATGCTCCCAGGCCCCCCTGCAGTTAAGTACGGTGCTCTCAGACTCTGTAAGAGCATTCGCAGATCCTCCTGAAAGTATCTGCAGTTACGGAGGTGCATTTGGGATGCTACAAGATTCGACATATAGGGTAGTGAACGGTTGAAGTATTTGAGACCTCTGCGCAGGTCTGCGGGGGACTTTGAGAGCAACTGAGACCTCTGTGCAGCTCTGCAAGAGACTGGGTGCCATATTCTGACAGCTGTGGTTCTTAGTGTTCCATACCCGGAAGGCATTTCATCAATCATATTCATCTTTGTTACAGTCACAAGATTCGCTACATTATGATATGGCGTGCATTGTCCAAGACACTCTAGATATATATGTACGGTGTGGTGGGAAAATCCCTTTCTCACCACCACCGCCACTCAGCTTGGCAGAGGACTGAGCTAAAGTGGGTGTACAAAGATATAGGGATGACGGAGATGGACCGCGCGATGGGGGCGGATGGAGATACAGGGGCAAAGGCGATGGTCAATGCGACGGGGAGTATAGTCAGGTGACCCCATGATAGATTAACTATCATCGCATCTTGCATATCCTCTTATCATACAATGAATTACACCCTCAATTTTCCCCTCTTTTGATCCTACTTGCTCTTGCCGAGATTTCATGGATCCACACAATTGCATGGATCCTCTCGGCTGGGTGGTATCATATCTTCTCACCCTCATCTTATGCTCCTCGAGCCAGAACAGCTCTTCCGCAGTAATTCCTGTCGGAATGCAGCGAGATGTGTGGAGGACTGTTTATGATGGACTCACTGCCTTCTAGCTCTGCGGTTGCACCACAAATGGCGCCGAAACCCGGATTCAGTCTCGGAAAGCTGATTACGGAATCGTTGGAAAGAATCTCAGTAGCTAATACAGCCATATGTGGAGGAAAGCAGCTAATGGATGGTTCAAACAATGTCGGATTGGAATGGCAGATGCGGTAGGTGTGATACATCTAAGTCACCAACGCAAAAGGGACCATTCTTATACCTGGATGAACACCGAGGAAATGGCACCGACCTAACCGCAGACAAAAGTGACCGACCTCATACTATATCAGCAAAATGTAAATCGGTCCGGAAGCAACACGCAATCCTCCCAGACACTCCGGCCAACTACAACAGTGCTTCTAAGTACTTCTAGATGCTCCCAGACCCCCCTGGAGCTAAGTAAAGTGCTCTCAGACTCTTCAAGAGCATTCTCAGGTGCTCCTGAAAGCACCTGAAGTTATGGAGGTGCATTCAGGATGCTACGAGATTTGACTATTACAATAGCCGAATTTTGCAGCTCCTGAGACCTCTGCGCAGATCGGCAGGAGACTCCGACAGAAGCTGAGACCGCTGCACACCTCAGCGGGAGACTTTGTGCCATATTCTCAAAGCAGTGGTTATTACATAACCACAAGGTGATTCGTCTTATCATATTTGTCTTTGTTACAGTCACAAGATTCTCTACATCATAATATGGCATGCATTATTTAAGTCACTCGATATATAAACATACGGTCCATCTGGCCGCAGATGATACTCGAGCATAATCGGAGGAGCACCTGGGCACGCCCAGTGAGAGAACTCAGAGACACACCTCCTGGGGGCGGTTGTGGTGCAACGATGGAGCTGGAAGGCAGAGGGCCCACTATCAACACTCAGGCTCACTGCTGGCAACGTTGAAGCAGAATTCTTGAGGATGAGCGGTTCTTGTTCAACGAGCATAGGAATTGCGTGAGAAGATATGATACTACCCGGCATTGAGGATCCACGGAATTGCGTGTATCGACTGACAGAGTGAGTGACACCAGAAGTTGGGAAAGATAGAGTGTGTAGTTTCATTATATGATAAGATCAGATGGAAATGAGATGATGTGAATCTACTCTAGGGTCTGCCGAATATATACTCCCCGTCACTCTGGCCACCTCCGTTACCCCAGTATCTCCGGACAACCGCCGTCGCTCCTTCAAGATGTACTTGGAGGCCCTGATCAACCGTGTTTGGAGAAGCACTTGTAGACTGAGATCGAGTGAACTCAGAGATGTACTTGGAGGCTGTGATCGAGCATGTTTGGCGACGCACTTGGAGACTGAGAACGAGTGAACTCAGAGATGCACCTGCAGGGTGGGATCGAGCGAGTTTGGAGATGCACTTGGAGACCGAGAGATCGAGTGAACTCAGAGATGCACTTGGAGGCCGACATCGAGTGAACTCAGAGATTCACTTGGAAGCCGCAATTGTGCGTGTTGGGAGATACACTTAGAGGCCATGATCGATCAAGATTGGAAGAGTACTTGAAGGCGGTTGAGCTGGAGGCTATTGATCTGATGGCGGTCAATCTGGAGGCAGTCAATCTGGAGGCAGTGAATCTGGAGGCAGTGAATCTGGAGGCAGTAGATCGGGAGGCATGTGCGATGGAAGTTGAGACTCTATTCATTAGTTAACTTGTAATTGTGGGAATGTAGAGAATTGAGTACAACAAGGTCCGCTGAGAGCTGAGAGACTGGCTGGGAGCAGGAGACAGTCAATCTTGGGATGATGCAGTACGGGGTGTATGCAGTACTCAGTGTATGCTGTACTCGGTGTATGCTGTATTCGCTGTTAACACTTGATCATGGCATGGAGAGATAGAGAGGGATGACTTAACTTCGTGTTCTTGGGTGACGGCAGAGTTGAGGACGAGAAGGAGAGAGATGAGAAGAGATGGGGCAAAGCATGATGAGACACTGGGACTTAGAGAATGTCATGTGCGAGTCATTTCACCATCTCTGATACGGCAGGTACGAGTCCTGATCCGGTGTGTAATTTCATTGATACTAGGTCTTCCCAACCCAATCTGGCATGTTGTACCCTTGATCTCTCATATCCGCTCGTATCCTCCACATCATACTCATCCTCATCCCCCATTCCTCTCTTGCTCATCCACAACTCTACCATCATCGCAGAACACAAAGTTAAATCATTCCTCTCTATCTCTCCATGCCATGATCATAATTTGACACCGAGTACAGCATACACCGAGTACATCATACACCGAGTATAGCATGCACCGAGTACAGCATACACCGAGTACCGCATAGCATACACTGAGTACAGCATCCGCCGAGTACAGCATACACCGAGTACCGCATGCACCCAAGATTGTTCGTATTCACTTTATTCTCATGATTATGAGTTGACCCCTGAATGTAGCTGCAGCTTCCGGCGTGCCTCCCTACACGATCGACCGCCATCAGCCAGCTCACCATGAGAGCTCAAAGGTAATGTCGCCTTGTCACATTCACACGTTTGCGAATCAACTAACTGATGAATAGAGTCTCAGCACGCAGCGCGCCATCCATTGACCGCCTCCAAGTACTCCTCCAATCTCGCTCGATCACGGCCGCCAATATGTATCAACAAAGTCGCTCGATTACAGCCCGCAAGTTCGCACGACCATCGCCTCCAGCATCTTTAAACACGCTCATCACAGCCTCCAAGTGCATCTCTGAGTTCACTCGATCTCAGCCTCGAAGTGAATCTCCAAACTCGCTCAATCACGGCCTCCTAGTGTATCTCCAAACTCGCTCGATTACAGCCTCTAAGTTCGCACAATTGTGGCCTCCAAGTGCATCTCCAACCTCGGTTGATCACGATCTCGGGGTGCATCTTTCAGTTCACTCGATCACAGCCTCTAAGTGCATCTTTCGGTTCACTCGATTACGGCCCCCAAGTGTATGTCCAAATAAGCTCGATTACTGCCTCCAAGTGCATCACCATATTCACTCGATCACGGCCACATAGTGTATCTCTGAGTTCACTCGATCGTCATTTTCAGGCACACCTTGAAATGCTCCCAATCACCGCCTGTAGCCATTCCAGATATACTGTGTGTAGATAGATGGGCAGCTATATAGATAGATTGATGAGAATACAAACTGAATACATGAGTTTTAAAATCGTTGAACTAAGTAGTAGCTATGATTTCCAGGCACCCCAGCAACGTTCCCAAAGAAGATGTCGTTTTTCCCAGATTGCTTTACAGTGCTTCGAGGTGATCCCATGCAGGTTGCTGGCGCTCCAAGGTGCTACCAGGCTTGTTGTCGTGGGTCCCAGAGTTGTCATGGGTGCTCCCAGGTGCTCTCAAGTGCACCTGAAGTTCTCTCCGGATTTCCGAGGTGTTCTCATTCTTGTCACGATCACTCCCATGGTACTCCTGTACCAGTCATCCGAGATCCCAGTTACTCCGAAGGCCTGCCAGAATGCCCCCCTAGGGTCTGACACTCTCATGAAATTGACGCACCTAACTTTACACTCCACATCCTCTCAGGCACTCCTGGAGGCTTCCAGTGACTAAAATTTATTTTGCTGATGTGGGACCAACACCAAGGAAATGGTATCAACCTCACACTGGACAGAAGGCACCAATCTCATACCGGGACAAATGCTGAGAAGACGGCGCCACCCGAAGAGTTGAACGACAGGCACCGACCTCTCACCAGGACGAAAGGCATCGACCTCATACCAGGATGAAAGCTACCGACACCGGAGACTTGACAAATGGCCCCGACTTCATACCAGGACCAACACTGTGAAGACGGCACCGACCTGACACCTGGACAACCGCCACCAACCTCGCAGACTCGATGACAGCCACTGACCTATCACCTGGGCAACAGGGACCAACCAAACACCGGGACACACGGGCCAATCTAACACCGGGACCACAGGGCCCAACCTGACACCGGGACAACAGGGACAAACCTAACAACGTGACACAAGTCACCGACCGTATACGTGGACAAGGAAATGCACGTACAAAGTGGTCTCTAACCCCGTTGTACAGACGACACTGATCCGAAGGAATACTAAGAATTTGAATCAAAGATACCTGTATGATTGTGAGGAGTGCTAATCAGGAAACTTCTAGGCATTGGGGGAAGTCGCAGGGAATAGAACACGATAAACGACTTCGCAGGAAGCTAAGTGAGATGACTGTGACAGATGGTGAAGCTGGACTAACACAAGAACGAAACAAAGAGCTCACCTCAAAATCAGCACCATTTGACCTAACACCCCTTTCAAGAAACTCACAAACTAGCAATTGACCTTAGGTCACCAATTGCTGCCAATTCACCACCTACTCCACCATGCCATCTCCAAACCACTACAAACAATACCAATATGTCAACTGAACATTCTCGATCTATTTCCGCTGCTGGTTCCAGTGGTAGTATCACTTTCTCCAGTGCTGGACCCTCAAGCGATGCTGGATCCTCAACCAATGCCAGACGTTCTGCCAATGTCTCGCCCAATGTTGTCCACAATCAAAGGCAATTCATCGGGTCTTTGGCCCTCACCATCGCAAAAGAAATGAAGGAAATGCCACTCCTGGGGACAATGGGCGCCCCAGTCATCGGAGGAGCAGATGTTCCCAAGTTCATCGAAGCCTACGAAAGTCTCTCATCTCACACTGGGACCAACCCTGCGGCCGATGATGTCATGGCAACCCTCCAGTACTACAGCTCGGAAATGATCCAGAAATGATCAACATGATAAAGGCATATCTGCGGAAGTACTGGGAGCAGTTGGAAAAGGAACTGAAGATGCCTTCTGCCACACCGATAACCAAGTCTGTATGTATACGAGATCGTACTTGGAGCTACTATGCTAGGACCAGCTGGAACAAGGAAGTGGTGGCCTGAAAGCCTTCATACGCGCCTATGACGACATCAGCTCCATTAGGATCAACATGGGATCCTTGGCCGAAAACTCACAGGTGGAAATGTGGCTCGGGCCCATACCACGGGATTTGAGAGCCAAAGACATAATGTAATTCGAACTAGACATTACAGACCCCTTGACATTGCAATACGACAAACTCTGAAAGCATGCCTTCAACACACTTATCACCAACAAGGCCTTCGCCCTCTCCGATTGGGAACGAGCACGCGTTGTGCCGGGAGTCACCCTTTACGCACTCCGACCTGAAGTTCCGCTACAACAGATGCCAGTTGTGATAAACCTTCTGGCAATCCTTACCGAAGAGACCCCAGCAGCAGCGCAAGCCACGGAGAGAATTCCTATTGTTGAAGCCAAAAACACAATTGAGATGAAAATGGACAATATGACGAAAGCCTTCGACGCTTGGACCTTCCAGAGGAGGAAAGCGAATGAGCCCAGATACGGAGGCTACCAGATTGCCAGGGCATATGCCATCCAAGATGACTATCCACCTCTGCACACACCAATGAACTTCCCAACTCCGAAAGCACCCACAGGACCCTCTTATTACCGACTGGGACCCAATCACCAGCATTATCCACTGCAAGGATCCGGACCCTGTATCTATTGTGATGAGCTGGGACATGTCCGCACATTCCGTCCCGATGTGGGCACCAACCAGGAAAACAGTATACACCACCTCAATCAACATGGAAGAGTAACCTTAGGACCAAATGAAGGAAATGGAGGTGAGATATCAGGATATCGACCTGAGAGAAGATTTTTGTTGATGCAGGAGTACGCCCGGAACATGACTCGACCAGGGCAGCAGTGAGGGGCAGTGGCCACTACAGCCAGACCACAGCCGCGTCAGCCCCAGCACGTTCCAAGATCTCAGCTGTTTCAGAGGGCCTGTGCTGTGGTCACTGCCTTTCACTCTTGGATTGCGTGACAGCTGTCAGAAATCTATGGGTACTACTAAGGTGGTACCACGGGTACCGATATTGAGGAAGACGGTAACGAAGACTGTATCGAGGAATTGTGTGACGAGGATGAAGAGCAAGACTAGGGGCAATGTGCCAGCGGTGCAGAGGAAGAGGTGGAATGTGATATGGAGAACGACAGAGAGACGCGTTTGGATGACAATGAGAGAAAGCAAATGTCGGCAGTGGTACGTACATGGGGAGGATATGTCTTCGTGGACGAGAGAAGAACCCAATCGGATGAGGTGACCAGGGGTGATGATGAGAGGGTACATAAGAAGGAAGATGTTCCGGAGGTGTCAACGAGTGCTAGTAACCAGGGACAGAGAACTATCAGGCAAGCAGTAGCATTCAGCAAGCAACTGTCTCGGAGGAACTCCATCGAAAACATGACTCCAAAGACCCCAATCTCTCCGAAAGTGCAACGACATCTGCAAAATGTGAAATGGTTTGGAGGTCATAACTGAAAGACTCAGCTTTTTTGAACAGCCACACATATCCTTCCAGACGCTCCCAGATGTTCCCGAACAGGCTGAATTCTAAACGATGTGCTTCTTAGGTACTTTGAGAGTTCTTCAGATGCTCCTCAATGCTTCTGAAGCAGCGGAACAGAATACAACAATATTCTAAAGAGTATGAAGTCGTCTTCAGAATGCTATAAAATCATGCCTTTAAGTTGGTAAAATTTCGGAGCTGCTGGGGCTACGACACTTGTCTTCAAGATGATTCTGGTGCACCTGGAGCCAGACTCTCTGGGAGTGATATGTATATAATTTCTATATCGAAAAGTAAAATTCAATAAACTATCTCACAGCTATACCATTGAATCAGGCATTCGAATCTGAATTGATACACAGTCCAGTAGGTATCTAGCTCAACATGATTATTTCCAAGCCATATGCTATCCATGCCGCCCGATGCAGCATTCTCCTGCACCAAATGTGCCGGTCCAACTATTGCCCCAAAAGGTACAATATGCATCTTATTCGGTTGTTTGATCACCCGGATGAACCTGTCGACACAATCAACCCAACCATGGAGATCTTTGTACCTTGTTGGAATCACCACCGCGTATTCTTGAGCTTGAGGACGTAATACCCATCATTGAGTGGTCTGGCACCTCTTAGAAAAGGTCAATAATGCTTTCCCGGCTGGCAGGCGCTCCCGAAATTGGAGGATGTGATTCGGAGGAGTCCTGCTGAAGTATAATACAGGAAAAGAAGAATTCGTCCTTGGAAGGTGTTATCAAGGTCATTCTCTTCACTTTGTGTATATTGGACCCAGATGTTATGAGCTCCAGGCATGATCCCTTGGTTGGCATTGGTATATTCTACCTTGCAATCAAGTCCCAGATGCTCAACAGAAGTAGGGTTGTGAAATGGTGGACGGTAATACAAGAGCCCATTCTGGAGTTGAATAAATATACTGTTTGGGGGTACATTCTGATCGTATCCGAGCATGAGTCCACTGACTTGGTATCCCCAGTCCACTTCAATTTTCGCGCGGAATAGCTGTCCAAAGTTGGGCATTCCAATATCTTCTGATGCATCTCTGAGTGAGGTTAATTTGATACTTCTGCACACTCCCCAGACATGTGTTTCTCTCAAATGATATACTTGCTGTGATCCAGGGCGGATAATGGGCGTATCCTGAATTGTTTGCAGACATAAAAGATGGGCTCTGCATGTACTTCACCGTTTATCGGTAGCAGACAGTAGGTTGACAATTTTTGTAGAGTCAATATCGTATCAGCCTTGGAGTGCAAGATATGACAGTGTTTCCTCCATATAGTCAAGACCGGAACCCTGGTCATTGTGCTTGAGCATCTGTCAAATGTAATTGACTTTGTTCCTAGATCAATATGCCTCTTTCACTTTGGCGATATGTAGCCGTTCAGAAATATCAGTGGTAAAATTGTCACCGGAACCGATTCGCCAAATTGACTCCGATATATGGCTCACATGATGCATCTCTGGATATCCAAAATGGATCATGTGCTGTTCAATGGTTTTCCGGAGCGCCTGAATGCCGATTGTCTCCCACCAAGATTCAAACTCAATCATGTCGATTGGAAATTCCTTCTTCAACCGGTTCTGTTCATTTGAGGTGATACCATAAATCTCACTCTCCAGCTGGTTAGTGACCCGCGCTGTATCAGCCAAGGTCCAGGTTGTGGCTTCCATCTCAGCATCGGATAGGCAGATCTGAAATGACAGTCGCTTGTCGGCGGTCATGTTTGCCGCCCCGTAAGCCTCGTCTTCGGCGGCAGTTTTCATGATGGCAAGTTCTTTGGTGAATTTGCTTCAGGGACTGGTTGCCATAGTCCCAACTGACTGCAATAGTTGTCGCTCATGACGTTAGAATGATTTACCAAAAAGATTGCGTTTCGCAGGCATTACCTGATGGATTTCGCGCTCCAATCGCTCTATTGCCTGCTGACGATCAGCATCTGACCAAGTGGTTGCCACGTCTTGGGTTCTGTTCAGGTGAACCTGAAATTGCCTACATTTTGTTGTGGAAACCTCTTCAGTCCCATACACAAGGGCTTGCATTCCAGCATGAATCTTATAAATCTTTTGTTCGCGTAACTGATGGGATTCACATGCAAACAGTTCATCCACTTTGGCCTTTGCAGACTTCGACATTTTCGGATCTCAAAAAATACCCTCCTTCAGGTAAAATTGCTTGACTGCATCGTCTAGTGCTTTGAGAGATAGATCCGAGGGATTTTGTCGACTAACAAGAACAGAGAATTCACACAATGCCCGGACATCAACCCTTACCACTTCATCGGAGGCGGTTTCCGCCGCAGTTTTCCGGGCATCCTGGGAGCAGTCAAGAATTGAAGCAAAATTCATTGCCAGTGTTCTCATCATTCCACGGATGTCTTTACCTTGCCAGGTGCCGCTTTCCAACAAATCTAATGGTTTGGTGAAGTGCTGGAGGCCGGGATATCGCGGGACTGATGTGAATCGATTGTCAAATTGATCGTTGACATTTCTAGCCTTCAGTTATTTGAGCAGCCAGTGCAATATGTCTTTAACTAATCCCAGGAGCAGCTGATGCAATTCATCAGGCTGCCAAAGGGGGACAGACATTGCAGAGAGGGTATTGCCAGAACTGGTTGCGGATTGGGTGGACACCTAGAGTGTGAAGAGCATCAAGAGTATTGTCCTCCAGCAGCTCGGAGTGAATATGCTGGTCTCTTGAGTTATCGAGTGGTCGAAACGTTGAATGCCCCATCAGGCCACCATTGGGAATTTCACACATCGGGCATGAGCCAGATGAGACATGAGCAACCATCACGTGTTCCGGACAATCACCGACCCAGGCAGCCAACAGAGGGTAACATTGTCGCTGGAATCCATCTGCACAATCCCATTTCAAGCCAGGGCCAGTGATGTCAAGATACGTAAGTTGAGACAGCACAGTTCCAACTGTTGAATGCCATGCTTGGTCAATGTTTTTGGCACCTTTCAGGGGACATGGGATCAGACAGACAAGAATCCAGGCTGGCTTTGTAGGTGTGCCGCGGATATCTTTTCGAATATTACCAATTGTGAGATTCTGCAACCAGGCATGTTTGTCGCCCGACAAATTGGTTAACGGAGTCTTGTTGGATGCACATATGACTGGCACAATCGTCGCTCCGGTAGGAAGTTGATCCTGAGTATCCCACAACCCATCGCCTGTGTTAATCCCGCTGTAGATTTGATGAACCTCAGAGTCAGGGAGGGGCACTGGTTGAAATTCGAGGTGTGCCTGATCTGGGAGATGTGCCAAAAGGAACGGGATACATTTGAAAATATCCCAGTAGTATAATTTCCCGAAGATATGTAGGTCATCTTCAATCAAACTATCATCGCCGAGCCCGGAATGGAGTCCACAGAGGAGCTTTCATAGGGCATCTGCGGATTGGAATGATTCGATTTTGAAGTTGTCCAGTCCATGCCTGAGATGTTGATCAATGCAGGTTTTTGTTTGCTGCCTAAACAACTGAGCCTGCTGAAAGTGATGTGCGGACCGAAATGGATGCCATGGATTCCATGGTTCTGAGTACTTGCGATGCTTGTTGTACAATCCAGTTGCTTTGCCATATGCTTTCCCCCCGCATTTTCCACTCCAACTACCTGCCAATGAGCCTTTGTCTTGGTTGGATCAGGGGTACAGGTGAGATCAGACTGCTGAGGGTCTATAGGTTCTTCGTTGGGAGTATCTTCAGGTGGTGGTGCACCCGGTACGTTTTCTATGAGTAGATCATTAAGTGACAGCTTGTCGATGGGCATTCAGGTGCACCTACTGAAGTCAAACCATGATGGCTCGGGGTGAGGGAACCCTGCAGGTGGTAGAATCCCATTGGGTGCTAGCCCATCATTCATCGATATTGGGTGATATTGTTGATAGTGAACCTCCAGTCAGTTCCTGTTGCATAATGTCATTTTGCAGATATATCATTGAACATGTTTCTGGTAAGTGTTGACCATATTTGAGAAACTCTCAGTGTTCTGATGAATCTCGATGATGCTTCAGGTGGTATGGTTTGATGCTGGATTTCAGCTTCAGGGATATTTGTTTGAAAGCGAGCTAACTCAGGTTAGCGTATCACTTTCAAAGCCGCATCACACCCCACCAAATGTAGAGAAGGGGTAAAACAAAGTCATCTTACGATCAGTTTTCTTCACAAACCAGGATAATATCCACTGAAAATAGTTAGCAGAGAAAGTTTCTTTTGTCATGACTGCGATCAACATTTAATACTCTTTATCAGGTGCTACTATGATTGGCCTTATCATGTACTAGATCATTGAGGCATTGTGCAGATTATTTCTACACTCGAGCCTTTAGCAGCGGATAACATCATCTCAATACAATGAATAGTTAAGTTTCCTAGCTGGCTGTATGCCCTCTCAATTGATCATCGAGAACTGATAGGCTGGTGGGATGTTTTCGTCAGTAACGATCCTTGACTGGTGGGTGGATCCCGAGGAGAAAATGAAGTGTGCAAAAGGAGCTCAAAAGGAAGCAATCACTGTTGCTGCTCGACTAACAGGCCTCATATTGAATGAAGTATTAAGGTCGTACACCAACAATTTGAGTGTACAATGCCCAGTCATGGTAACCTTCCAACCGGATATAGTTCATGTTGGTTTCCTCCTGATATCATGTCGAATCCCTTCTAGGACCTGTACAGTCATGAACCGAACAATGGTGAGCTTCTATCCAAGTTGCTAGTATACGAATTCGAGCATATAACAAAGAATGGCAGGATGTGTGTGATTATGATTTCTTTTTCTCAGTCAGGTTTCATGGATCAAAGGTGCATTGAAACACCACAGTTCATGACAAATGAGATGGATATAAGAGGCCTTCAATCTGCGGAAGGTCATTGCTGCCTTCAATATTCTCAACTATACTCTGATTCATTCAAAATCACCAATTGAATGGATAATTTACCACCATCTTGTGTTCACATTCAATGTTGACGAACAGATCTCCACCAAAGACAACCAATATGGCTCCACCGGGTGGCCTGTTTGGCTCACAACAATGCCCAGATGACAATGTGGGAGCATCAGATAATAATGTTGCAAATGGATCTAGCAAAGACATTCAATTCGGGCAACCCACGAATCAATTTCCTCCACCACCAGGTTATAGTTAGCTGCCCTCGCAGGCACCATTTCCAGGCGCTCCCCAGTTCTACCACCCTGCCCCATTCAACATGACACCAAGTTCACAACCAAGCTCTGGTGGTGCAACCCAAGGATATCAGAGTTATGGGCCATCGTGGCAAGGAAACAACTTCCCCCAAGGAGGATATATTGGACCTCAAATGTTTCCGCCTCACCAATTTACAGGACAGGGGCCGTCATCTCCAGGCGCACCTCAAGTGCCTACAGCACTGGCTGGGAACATTCCAGTCAATCAGCCGACATCTTCCAGCGCTACTCCATACGGACATATTCGCTGCGCACCTGGGAGAAATCCCGTTAGCCTCCAAAAGAAACGATTTCGGCCAGCTGCGCAACCGCGCAGGACAGATGTTGCAGGGATTGCTGATTTGCCCTAATTACCAGATATTTCTGATGATGAATTCGATGCAGATGCTGAGAGCAATGATGCGTCGGGCTTGGGCGCGGCCGAATGCAAAGCCCCAATCAGCTTGAAGCAAACCGAATTCTCCTTGAAGCAATTTGCCAAAAAGATGGGGCAGCCCAACATCAGTACGTTCAACAAGTGGAAGAAGGTATGGGTCGCTGGGATTCTGGAGAAGAAACATCGGTCCATTATCCCAGGACAGCATCGTTTGAACCAGATGCAAGATGGCCCCCTGCACTGGGAGATAGCAGTTGCAGACTTTTTGGAGACTTTCGAGACCTGGCTGCTTTGGAAAATATTGTTCCTGCTGAATGGATTTGGCGACATTTGGTGGAGATGTTCTTGAAGAAATGTGCAAGTGCGGTTCAGGAGGTGATGAAGAAGGGAAAGCGAGTCAACAAGCGACCGGCGATGGATTTGGGTGAGTGTGCGAGCAACACTACGAGAGGTAACATCCCAGAGTTGCCAAATACAACTTTCATGGTTGTAATTTGTCAAGTGCCAAACGGCAACAATGACCAGTCATCCGGCATGCAACTCCAAGCTTCGTACACAGATGTGAGGCACTGGGAGTAGCTGATTGATTTCATCGAACACACATTGTTCCCCAAAAGAGCAATACTGTCTGACGGCGATATACAAATGCAACTTGGAGCAGGAAGAATTGGACGAAGAGTATATGGGATTATATGCACCCGGGCAAATCATGAATGACCCTCTATATGGTCAGATATCATACAACAGTTCTATTTCAAATGCCATCAGGTTGAAACTGGGACACGATGTGAATGTATTTTTGGTAGACATGAAGGCAGCGACAGGGAAGGATATTGCGGAGCACGTAATGAGACCGGACAAGGAAATCCCCGCTAGCCATGTTATGCTTTGTTATGCCCCACTGCTAATCAGTATACTTCGACTTCGGAGGTATCCGATGAAAATGAAAGAGTGGTGGATGAGGAGGCAGGTGGGAACGATATTGATGTTATTAATGTAAGTTCGGATTGAGTGAATAGAATTGATTATATTCCACATATTATTGGGTCCAAATGCCTGTTTGTGAAATACATAACATCGCAATGAATTTCAGCAGCACCGAAGTATGAGCCCATCTGCCCAACATACCTTGGAGCAACTGAAATAGATCATTGAGGATGAAATGAAGACCGACCAAGGTGCAAGAGATGTTCAGGAGCAGGTGGAGGATGGCGAGGAGCTCCTCGATCCAGATAATACCAGTTCAGTATTGAGCACTGTTCTCAACACAATCAACAATGAATTTGAACACGAGTGTCTTGATGAGGCGTTCAGGCTGCTGAATGCCAATTCTATTCTCCAATCACCAGATGACCATGTTCCAGGCCACAAGTATTCAATTCCAGGCCTACCTGGAACTGAGTTTCTGGCGCACCAGGCTTGGGCCATGAGGTTGATCATGAGGAGATGGGTTTGGGATGCTAATATGCCAGGAGCACTGGTGGCGGATGAGATGGGTCTTGGAAAGACTTTCACCTCAGTTGCAGCGGCAATGCTTTTCAAATTGGTGACTGAGATAATTGTAATGGGGTTGCCACTGTCCATTGAATGGGGGGATACCCTTGAAGAGTGGGTGATTTTGGCAGATAACAACTTTCCCGGCATTGTCGGTGAAGAGCAGGAGTGGTATCCACTCCACAGATTGAATTCTGTGCCCCTCCGGCTGTTGGCGATCCAGACGACACCAACTCACGGGCATCCGGCACTTATATCGGGCCATGAACTGATCATGGTGGTCACAATGCCCGGAGTTGCAGAGACATTCAAGACTTACATCAACGAAATGACACATAGAACCGATTTCAAACCCGTCAACTTGTTTCACGCCGAAAATGCAAATCTCACCCACATGGATCTGTACACCAGTATTGATGAGCCGGAAATCCGATGGAATATCCACCTTGTGTGGTATGATACCTTAACATCCTGAGCGAAACCATCAAGCAATGGCTGACTCTCACACTGTGTGTGGAGTGTTGGGATTTTTGATGAGTCTCACCGGTACAGAACGAAAAATAGCATGGGCTGGAGAATTGCGACACATGCGAGAATTGGACTCAAACCTCAAGTCACCACAACAGCAGGATCCCATTCACTCTATGACTGGTCTTATCAGACAATGTGGCTGTTTTCAGATGTGCCTGAAGATCCAGGGAACGAGACAGTGATGGAAATGCGCGGGGCCGATGCACTTTATTCTGCTGTGAAGTGTTTGATGCACGCAATCCGGACTGAAGACCAGGAAGCTCAACAGAATGTGGCACACTGGATGATTCAACCAGCGATGCGCTGGACAATTAGGAGGTGGTCAGAATCGGAACTTGGGAATGGGAAACCACTTGTTCGGATACCAAAGGAGAATGCACATGTTGTTGATCTCGAATGGAATGAGGACAACCAAGCTCAACTAAAGACCCTTGTGGAGATATACCCTTCACAGCGTGCTTCAGGAGCGTGGAGGGTTCATACATGGCGGCTGGCAAGTGTGTCGTTAGTATTGGGAGACACCGAGGATCGGAATGACGTTTCAGGATACTGGTAAAATGAATGGCCACTCGATACTTGGGTGCATTCTCCCATTTTCCGATGGCTGAGAGACACATTTCTGCCAATGCTTGTCAACAAATCTGCGGAGTATCCCGAGCCGGACGAAGAAGAAGCATCAAATGAGGCACTCCTACACGATCCTGAAAGTCTTAAATGCACCTTGCCTTGTGTACTTCCTCCTCAAATGGCGGTCCTATTTTGTCCTCTGCCAGGCCAAGGTCATCATTTGAAGTGGTGGCTCACAAAGTATTTTGCGGATAATTTGGATATTTTCTACATGTTTGCAGAAATGGGCAACAATGAGCGCACAGAAATGCAGCACAAATTCAGAGATTCACCAAATCCCTCAGTGTTTGTAACTACACCCAAAGTGGGCGGGACAGGTCTCAATCTCACAGCAGCACACCATGCGATATTAACTCAGAAGTTCTGGGTGTTGAATGAGCAGTGGCAGGCATTTGCACGGGTTGTCCGACTGGGGCAAAACAGAGTTCCACAGACATGGCTATTGAACACTGGACCCAATGGTTATGAAAATAGAGCGAGTGATATCCACCACCTCTCTGGGGTGGCTCAAATGAGAGTACTGCATGGTCTGATGAACTGACCCAACATCACGACGACAATGATATACCGGATTCTGGAGTGTCGGCAGGACCATATGAAGCGGCTTACGGAGCATGGAGACTTCGTGCCATCAGATGGTGAGGATGAACCATAATTATCAGAGCAGTGAAATGAAGGTACTCCTCTTTACACATTCAACCAACACAATCTCACCAACTGATGCACCATGGGCAATTCGTATGGAGAATAAGGCGCAATTGAGGAGTCCAGGAATATTGGTTAGAATTCGTTTCCATTTCGTGTTAGATGATTATAGTGATGAATATGAGATGATGGCAATGGTAAACTCACATCTGGTAAACTGAATGATAGCCTCATTTGGACGAACCAATATGTGATGAAAAGCAGGTGTGCAAGTTTAATGGAGGACTAAGTGAAATTCCGCAGTGCTGTATATTTCACTGTGTGAGAATCTGTCGAGCTGTAGTCCCTGCATATTGTCAACTTATATTATCTGTGTGGAATTGTGATTCCGAAATCTGCAAATCAGATCCGTGTGATCAGATGTGCCAAAACTTCCAACTTTGATTCGAATTATTTGTTGCTTGTCTATTTGAAGTGCACTGGATACTGGAGTCCCGAATGAATCCAGGATATTGACTGAATCATCAGTGTGGAATAATTTACAGTCGATTGCACAAGAGAATCGCTGTCAACTTCTCGACCCTCCTGTGACAGATCCAGTGCAGTATATCTCAAATCATCCGTGGATAGAAAGACTGTCTAAGCGATATCGAGTTGATGTATTGTATCGTGAGACATGGCTCGCGTATTTCAGGCTAACCCGAAGTATACAGTCGAGTATTTCCTTGCCCAGAAATGAAGTTCAGGCACACCTCAAATCCACTTACTGTTGAGGTTGAAGGTCTCAAATTTGACACTGCTAGCATATTATATTCACCGGCCAATTTTGACAAGCCGGTACTCATTATTAACCTATGATCTCACTCCAGGATATGATCCCACTCCAGGCACACCTCCGAACTGTGTATACCCACTTCGCATTACCCTTGAACTATTCATTTTGCTCCATTCCAAGTATATTTCCTCCTTCCTGAATGCTTTGAATCTGTGGCTGCCAGCACACACAGAGTGTCACCTTCCAGATACTAAACTTTAGGTGCAGGCACAGCTCATCCCGCTCGGCCACAGCTGATATCTAAATCTATGCTTGATCCGTCTGTGAAGGCCGCCGCTTAAATGCCATAACTGTCACGCTCTGTGTCAACCTATCCTCTGGAGGAAGGTGTCCACCTCATGCCTACTGTACATGCACAGCCCGGGGCGATAAATAATGACACTTAGCTGGATTTTGGCTAAGAAGTATATTCGGACCTTTCATTTCGAAGATCCTAAAATAGCTTCGGTCGTTTGGGCTCCATAATCGAGCGGCAGCCTGAGAGAGTGAACCTCAAAAGACAGCTTCTGCTCAGCGATTCTGCAGATGACCGGCAAATCCCGCTCACTTGTATACCACACTTTCTCGAATAGGCTTAAATTCACAATGCTTTCAATGCAGACTTAACTACATTTTGACTAACTTCTATGTTTGGGCCGCCAAAAACCATTATCATAATATAGATTATGAACCGATTTCCATCAACAGTGCTCGAAGAGATAGAATCTGAATGCCAGACTCTGCTCAACGGCTCAATTGGTGACAAGCATGCTCTCACCCACCGCATATCTTGAATGCCTGAAGTTCGTGCCAAAGCATAAACAGACGATATCTGATTTCCAACAATGTGCAATCTCAACAGTGCATGAAGAACAAATCGTGATGAAAGCTCGAGTTAAGACAAGGCAGTGTCCGAGAGTACAACTAACTGTCAAAGTGAGGCGAGCCTACCATCCCAGCCATTACATTAGATTGAATCCTGCCTGCCAATTTAATGCTCGCGGCACCTCAATTGGCCGGAACTGCATGCTGTTATTGGTCTTTCTGCTGTCAGATGAAGCCTCATGACGCAATCATCTCAATCTTACAAGATATTATGCGCAACATCTGCATGTGAGTGACTATCTCTGACCCATTCGCTAGCAATCGTGGCATTGACGACAACTGGAATCGATTAGATTACCCCTCAATCTTCATCGTACTATTACCATTCTTCCTCAATGTTGAAACTCACATTTGTGAACCTAAATCCTCCATCTTCTTTTACACTGACTGCATACGAATTGTCATTCAGCAGACTCGGGACCTCTGAAAGTGAAGTTCTGCACACGACATTGCCTAATGGACCGCTAACTTTGCTGCAGACTCATAAAACCACAGAATATCATGAACATAGAGTGTCCTTCTGACTGGTATACCGCATTCAGAGATTCATATTTATCCACTATCCGCAACAAACTCAGTTTGAACCCATGTAACTTCAACTATTGCCACTCACCAAGGTCCCAACTCTATCCTCCGTCCAAGTCCTGCAAGATTCTTCAACACACCGACAATTCTGTGCCACGCGGTCACGACTCATATGCTTGAACTAGAGGCCTATTCAACTACCTTCAGCAGAGTCATATGGAGGGGCAATCATGATCAACCCATTTCTCAGTTTCCCATGTCCAGTCCTGAGAGGTAGTTAGCGATACAACGATGTTACTGTCTCAAGTTGTTCAGGTGCGTCATGTTCAATTCTAGGTATGTTGGCATAAACAAACCTCCAGTTCTTGCATCAATAGCATACTTGCATACGAGTGCTAACCTGTGGGAACTGGGGGCATGAAGAACCCATATAATCTGGTGCAACTGACGCTTGCTGAATAACAACAAATAGCTAGCATCAGGAATATAAATATGAACCGCTGACATGTCTTCAGGACTCATTCCAGACACACCTCGAATTGCATCCTCTTTGACTGCATGTTACTTTGTTGCCCTGTTTTCCCGTTATTCTATTCAACTTCATACTATATTTACCCTTATATACTTCTCTCCACATTCCCAACTTAACTTCATCAAACATGGAACCTATGGCTAGCCAGGTGAGGAATCACTATTCACAGAAGAATCAAGAAACACACTTTGAGAGAGCACTTGCACGTGCATTGCAGAAGACAGCCAATCTTCATTGCCAATCAAATGTTTGAACTTCCAACCCAGCTTTTGAGTATAGTGTTGGAGATAGCTAATGTCCGGGCTATAATTCAGATGAACCAGGATGATGAGGATACCGATCGGGAGATCAGCAAAGATGAAAGTGAAGACGCTGGAGAGTCCACCTTGTCATCCAATATCGAAGAAGATGATTTGGACATCTGGAAGGAGGTCCGACATCTAGACCACGCATGCCGTGATAAGACAATACGACCTACATAGGTTCCACTGCCAAAGAAACGGAGCGGTGCTGAGACTGTCATTGCCCGCACTCCACTTCCAAATCTATGACATCCAGTCACGGCCATAGCACCACCATTGCTGAAACGCCAAAAGTCAGCCATCATCATATCACGCAAGTCTGACGTTGAATAGGCGCTCCCGCTTTCCATGGCCAATGGAGAGCACAATGTTCCTCAGCCAAAGCCCTGTGGAGATTACAACGTTCCTCAACATCAAAAGGCTACTATTGAGGTGGCGAAACTGTTCATGGAGGCAATCGTATTCACAAAGACTCCCTGCCCAATCGTTTCTGATGAGAAGTACTCGACAGTTGGCGAAGCAGGGAAACTAGCCATGGAAGCCCAGGATCGTCAGCGGGCATCAGCCGGGGCTCCTGTAGGTACTCCATCTGTGTGTCAGTTGCACAGTTGTTCATCTCTTGAAATCGATCTGCAAACCCGAGAAGCTGTAAGTGATTATTCTGTTTTCTGCTCCTCGATTGGACATATGATCATACTAAACCTCCAAAAATACACAGTTGAAACTAAAGATTAGTATCATTCGAGGACGTTTGGCAGATGGAGATTATAGAACTATTGTCCGTAGTTACCAGTTGGATTTTGGATCAGAGACTGAGGTTTGAATCGAAATTGAGGACCTCCTGTTTGACGATGCTCATCTCTCGAAGGTCATTGATGACAAGAAATCCTGCTTCGTGCACATAGAAGTGCTCGACTTAATCTACCATCAGTTTTTCTTCACCGCCTATAGCTTAGGCTGACAACCGACCACATTGCAGTTCTTTCAACCCCCAACTCTGCAGACATTTGCGCTTGTGACTGCAGCTATTCATTGTGCGTTGTCTGAGTATGCCACTGGAAAGAAAATAACAGTTGTATTTTCTCAAGATGAATATCGAGGTAAATTTTGCCCTTCCACCGTGATCAATTGCATTACTTCAGAAGCCATTTCACACATCAAATTCAAATTACACATGGTGGGGCTGCTTTATACCCCCTCCCCCAATGGTGCTCCTCCGCTATAATAGGCGCTCCTCAATTCCCGTCAGCACTCTGAAATCCTCGTCGGCACTCCTCAATCCCCTCGGTGCTCTTCAGTCGAAATTGGTGCTTTGATATTTCATTCAGCTCTCTTTACTGACTTTTCTGTCCGTGCTCCTCCTCGAGGATGGGCGCTCCTCAATCCCCTCCTCAACCTCGATTAGGAGCCGCTCAATTTCATTCCAGACTCCTTACCTCCCTCACCTTGCGGCGATGCTCACCCTGGATGGGCTACTGCACTGCAAAGGCGCTCCACAATCCCTGTCGGCACTCCATGGCCTGGATTTGCGCCCCTCAATTCGATTCTGCACTCCTCCATCACCATCAGCACTCCCCTTGCCCACCTCGCGCACGACATCAGGCACTCCTCCATTCCTGGTGGCACACCTCTTCTTCCCCAGAATTCATCATATTGCCTTTCAATCTCCAATCTGATTCACCGCAACCTAACCTCAATTTGAAACCTTTTGGATATCACCAGTCGAGCCAAACGACATTGGAATTCAATTTCACCCACTCGCCAGGCCCGAATCATTCGGAAATACATGGAGCGCCTCCAGCTTCTTTGCACCGTTGATGAACTGTGTGTTCCTGCATTTGTCGGCCCTGATGAGATTGGAGATTCAGTGGATGACATTGAGTCTATGTTCGATTGATATCATTCCGATCGCTTAGTTGGGTAATTTTTTGGTTTTACCAACTTTCATTCTTGAATCACTCGCAATTTTCTTTGGTTTGTCCTTAATGTAGCGATGCAAACAATAGAATGTTGATGAGACGCTGGGTGCTATAGTATGATTTAGAAGTTGATAATGAACAATAATCTATGCATCATACATGGAGGGTATTCTTATTGCTCGTGTACATCCGGAGGATCTCACATAACACCTGCAGTTCTTCCAATGAATATCCATAAGAACCCGGCATCTCTCAGGATTAGTTTGGGATTCCCGCATTGGTTGGGCGACAGTCCCAGGTGCTCCCAAACTTCTCACAACTGCTCCCATGGTGCTCCCATACCAGTCATCAGAGATCCCAGTTACTCTGAAGGCCGGCCGGAATGCCCTCCCAGGGTCTGATACTCTCCCGAAATTGACGCTTCTAAGTCTACACTCCACATCCTCTCAGACACTCCTGGAGGCTCCCAGCGACTAAAATACATTTTGCTGATGGAAAGAAAGCACCGGCCCTGGATACTGCAGACCACAATGTCCTCGAAAGCAGCAAACTCGATTACACCATGTTAGTGCAAGGGGTTCTCCCTCAATAGAGGTGATGGTACTTGTTTAATTGTCAAAGGGATATATGCCAGGGGGTAACTCAAGGTCTAGTCATGTGGGATACATAAAGCTTATCCTAGACGATGCAAAAAAAGCTAGTGATGTGGTCTTTAGCGGGATTACATAAGAGCCTCGTGTCGATTTGATAGCAAGCCTCATTGCTAGCAGATTCATTGAACGTTCACATATTATGGTAGAACTGATTTGATGATGCAATAACCTTGGCCTCTCTTAAAAAACTTTCATGGTTACAAGATGCCAGTTGTTTCTTACCACACTCATCAAACTAAGTTAAGTGGGACTGGACACGTCAACTGCATTAGTGCAACTGATGTGTCAAGCAGACGATAACCACTATGCAATCAAGCTGGACCTCAAGCCGTTTCCCTGTGGAATCGCAACACCTGGGGTACTCCCCGGCCAAAGAGATATGTCTGCCTATACATGTTGTGTCTGATTGATTGATAGGTGGGATAATGATATGAGTACCGTAACTCCTAACTCCCTGGCAGGGATGATATGAGCAGAGTAAACTACTATCAGTTCAATAATACTGGTGTGGTACATCAAGATTAAATGTGGACAGAGCAATGGTGAGCCGCCACGTAAGCCACTGAACCAGATAAGCCAAGTCGCATTTATGGTGAAGGTTCGGTCCTAATTTTTTAACCAAACTGTTTAAAGGACTCCAAATGACCATGTGAGGCGACAGAGCTGTTTCAACTAACCGACAATATGCAAGTTGCAAGATATCCATGTTGAAGTTATCGTGTGATTAAATGTTATTGCGGATGATGGCCCCATGTGTAACACCAGGATATTCACCCTAGGTCCTAATCAATAAAGCCCCTAATGAATTCAGGACTGGTGAAGAAGAGGATGAATAAGGCTTCACTCAGGATGCGTAATAGAATTAACACCCAAAGAATACAAGGTAACTGTTCAGTTCTCTGTTCCTGATAGATAGTATCGACTAAAGAGTATCGTCTTAAGCTATCTGTATGCTAATGTACATGACTTTAGGAGAGACTGAAAGAAGTATCCTCTGAACCACCACCACACTATTGTGATGACTCTAGGACTTCTAACAGATGCCAAAGTATCATCCCAGCAACCGGCACATATACTCGATGACCATTGGTCCAAGGATGCAACGACTCTGAGTATCGACTTGTCTATAAGAAACAGCAAAGAAGTTACGCCTCAGCCGAAGGAGTAGTGCCGACTCAGGAGTATCCTACCAGAAGTATCCTCTGTAGCACCCCCACACGATCGGGCTGGTCCTCGGACTTCTTTCGGACTCCAAAGTATTGTCCTGATCACTTCCTGATCAACAACTTGCCTTGCCGAAGGTACTCAGAATCAACATGTAAAAAAAGGTGATAGATATATCCATGATATAGAACTGAATAGTGAACGTACAGCTCTGGACTTCAAGGGAGAAATATCCTCGTTGACTTCGATCAAGAACTAATAGATAATCCACAGGAATGAAGTCAAGGCGTAACCTCCAGGTCGAGAATGTCAATTGGTATCTGTGGATAGATCGTATTGTAGATGTTGGTATCAATGTCCTTCCTCCTGTTGAGCTGATTGGAAGTACGGATATCACTATGCGAAGGACTATGATGTAACTTGCCTCATTTGTAGTTAGCACCATTAGTCATCGATCGACCTTATGTCGATGCGACATGTCTCATTACACGATACAATAGACGCCGTCACATAAGCCCGCGCACACTCGACTGCTCGAGCACACGCCACCGTCCAACAGGTTGTGAACCCTTGCGTTTAAAAAGGGAACCGACGATCATTACTTCCATTTTCGTTTGTTGAGTGGTGGTCAACATCGTCACGGAGAAGCGTCTCCAGAAGCTAAGTAATTACCCCGCATCCCGCCGTGTTTCTGAGGGCGGCTGCTGGACGTCTCCCATAGAGTCCGAGAGACTACTATAACTGATGATTGCAATATAACATCTCGTTACAGGATGAGTTTGACTACGATCACCATCACCAAGTTCAATGGCACGAACCATGCACAATGGGCAACCGAGATGGCCCTACTTCTCGAACAGATGCAAGTGTATGGTATCATCAAAGGATATGGTGACCAGCCGGAAGAGCCAGCAGCAAATGCGACCGCTACAGAGAAGGCCGCTTTCAAAGACTGGATGAATCGCCATGGCGTTGCCAGATCGACTTTCCTGCTCGGCATGGAACCGATGATAGAAGTGGAATATATGGTCGTCGACGATGCGAAGACGCTTCGGGAAAACCTAGCATCAGCCTTCAAGTCAAAGCTGAAGCTCAACATCTTCGAGATTAGGGAAGACCTTTGGAGCATCAAGCTACAGGACTGCGGAGATGTCGACAACTATGCATTGTGAATCAATCGGAAAGACCAGGATGACAATCCCTGCGCTAGACCATCGACGACTAACACTGATGCTACCGATACGGACTCTGCAAAGGCAATCGCCAAGATGAGTGAGCAAGATCACATCTTCTACCTCCTTTGCAGAATCCCAAGGAACAATGAGTGGAAAGTCTTCCTGGAGCTCATGATCAACAAAAATGCCACGATGACCGCCACCCCCGATGAGAAAGTCACCAAGCTTGTCGAAACGGAAGCTGCAATCAAGAGAGCAAATGGGCTCGCTCCAGAAGCTCTGCTCTTTGCAAAGAAGGGGGGCAAAGGTGGTAATGGCGGTAAAGCTGGTAAAGGTGGCAGAAGTCCAAAGAGGGATAAGAGAGATAATAAGGACGATAGAAAAGAGAAGGATGTCCGGAAGTGCTTTCATTGCCAGCGTCCAGGGCACACCGCTGAGAACTGCTTGAGCAAGCAATGCGGCGATCCTCCAAATGCTGCCGGCACTGCATCAAAAGCATCGACTGAGACTACTTCAACTCTCACCACTTCGATCGAGAACTACTGGATGGTGGCCAGCTCAAGTGTTTCATCCAGCGAGTGGTTGATCGAATGCGGATGCGCGACTCACATCTCTGGCTGTCGCTCAATGTTCATCACCTGCAACGAATATCTTCCGAATATGAAGAAGGTGAAGGGATTCAATGGGGTCACATCGTTTGCATCCGGATATGGAAGTGTTATGTTGATTTGCCAGCTGCCACATGGAAAGACAGAAACGATCATAGTTCAAGAAGTGGTGCATTTGCCAGGATCGTTCAATCTCATCTCACAATCTCAGATCATAGACAAGGACGTCAAAGTCGAACCGGTGAATCACTACAGTCTTAACCTCTACAATTGCCATGGCAAGTTGATTGCCACTGCACCTTAGGTCAATGGGCTCTTCGTTCAGGATCGAGTTCTGGATTGCGCTCTGGAATCAACCGAATATACCGATATCAACAACAGCTGCCTGCTGGCACTTGAGTCGACTGGGCATGCACCTCGGCACGATGCAGAGAAGCGGATGTTATGGCACCACCGCCTGGCACACGTCGGTCTAAAGGCCTTGGAGATCTTGCCGACAATCACCGACACTCCAAAGATGACTGGGAAGTGCGATTGCGAGAGCTGCATCAAGTGCGAATTAGCTCGAAAGCCCTTTACTCCCACGACCTCCCGTCCTACTGAGCGTCTGCACCTCATGCACTCAGACATATACGGTCCCCTGGAAACAGCCATCGGGGGAGGTCGTTATATGCTGCTCTTAATCGACGACGCCATGAGGCATACGGATGAGTACATATCGAAGTACACGTCGGAAGCCCTTGAGGAATTCAAAGCCTGAAAGGCTCTTCCAGAAAAGGAGTCGGGCAAGAAAGTGAAGCGATTTCGTACAGATGGAGTCGCTGAGTACACCTCCAAGAAATTCGCAGAATACCTAAAATAGGAGGGCATACTGAAGGAAACGACCACGCCCTACACTCCTCAGTCTAATGGAGAGATCGAACGGGTAAACTGTAAGATCATGGAGCACGTACGATGCATGCTGGATGATGTCGGATATTCAAAGGAGTACTGTGCATTTGCAGTCTCAGTGGCAGTCTATCTCAGGAACCACACTCTGACGTGATCGGTAGTCTGTGAAACCCCATACAAGGCCGGGCGTGGGACGAAGCCAATTTTGAAGCATCACCGTGTGTTCGGAGGCTTGGCTTTCATCCACGTTCCGAAACAGAAATGAAAGATGCTGGATTACAGAGCCACTCCTGGCATATTCGTTGGGTACAGCATATTGACCAAGCAGTACTTCATATACAATCCATTGGCATAGATGCTTCACCGCTTCCGAGATGTGGTATTCAGAGAAGTGAAGCGGTTCACAGCACCGAATGCTGCAGATGAAGCGATCTTGAACGAGCACTTCTACAGAGATGTCAACAAGGAACCCAAACCCAAACCCATAGGGAAGCAACAAACCGAATGTCAAACAGAGGAGACATTGGACGACTATTCACCTCCGGACCCTCCGAAGACAAAGAAGAAGTCACGAGGATTGGCTGGCCTTGAGACGTCACTTGGAGATGCATGGAAGCTGCCGGCCGAAGGTAGTCGCCAACACCGCGCTGGCAAGTTGGCCGAGTCTGCACAAGTGGCTCTTGAAGATGAGGAATTCGAGGATATGATTCCCATCTATGCTGCAGCTGCGATCTCCAAGAATGATGATCCTGAGGATGGCATCGACAATCCAAAGTCTTACAAAGCAGCGACTGACTCTCCGCTCGCCGACAAATGGGATACAGCAATGAAAGATGAGTTAGATGCAATTGGTCAGCATCAAGTCTTTCAAGATGTTGTGGAGCTTCCGGAAGGGAGAAAGGCTTTGCCAAGTCACTGGGTATACAAGATCAAGCGCAATGGAGCAGGCAATGTGCAGCGGTTCAAGGCCAGGCTAGTCTGTGGAGGAAATCACCAAATCGAAGGCATCGACTACCAGGCTACATATGCACCAACTGCTCGCTTGGGCCACGTTAGGCTGGCACTCGCCATCGCCGCCAACTACGATCTCAAGATCCATCAAATGGACGTATGCACATCTTTCTTGGGAGTTGACTTGGTGGAAGCGATTTATATGCACCCGCCGCAGGGATATTTTCGGTTGCTCCAAACAGGGAGATTAACAAAGACTTCGCGGAAGCTGGTACTCCGCTTAAGAAAGTCTCTTTATGGCTTGAAACAGTCTTCCCAGGTTTGGTATGGCACATTTAAGGACTTCATGATCTCGATTGGGTTTGTGGCATCACGTGTCAACGGAGGACTGTTCGTGCTCCACAATAACGATCAAGACATGGTTGCCGCGGTCGTTCTGTATGTTGATGATCTCCTCATCATTGCTAATGAGGGCTTGATTGGGCAGATCAAGGATCAGATGAAGAAGAGGTTCCGGCTGCATGATCTCGGGAGTATCTCCTTTTATCTCAGCATGAACATTTAACGCGATTGGGAGCATCACGCGATCGACATCCATCAGCACAGCTACATTCGGATGATCTTGGCGAAGTTCAGAATGGACGAGTCCAGACCAGTTGCCGCGCCGATGGCATTGAAGCTTCACAAGAGGAAGACCGACGATGAAGCCTGAGATCCAACCATATAGCAATCAATCATCGGGACCCTCATGTACACGATGACCGCCACTCGGCCTGATATCGCATATGCTATCGGAGTTCTCAGCCGGTACAATCACGACCCAAGCAATGAGCATATGGTAGCTCTGAAACGCGTGTTTCGGTACCTCAATGGCACGAAGGACTAGCGACTGCGTTTCGGAGGAGCACTCAGAAGAGCACTGGAAGCAGAAGGCGCACTTAGATGTTATGTCGACTCGGACTATGTTGGATGCCCGGATGACTATAAATCGACACGTGGACTGGTCATCCCCTTCGGAGGAGAGGTCGACTGGCGATCAAGAAAACAGAAGTCGACTGCCCAGTCCACGACCGATGCTGAATACTGTGCCTTTGGAGTAGGCTGCATGAGACTCACACAGATCTCGCATCACTTGAACGAGCTCAGCATCCCGACGGTCCCTCACGTGTTCTCCGATCCACAGTCACAGATAGCAAGCATCAAGAACAGAATCTACCACGGAACTGCAGTCGCACACATTGCAACCAAGTACAATCTTGCTGCAGATGTGCCTAGAAATGGAGAAATCGACTTGAGCTACGTACCGACTGCTGAGATGCTCGCCGACTGCTTCACAAAGCCAATGCCGAAGCCCACCTTCTGGAAGCAGTGTGCTGTGATGGGAATGATCGGGATTGGACTCGGAAATGGCTTCGGGATCGGAATTAGGAATGGCCTTGGAAATGGCCTCGGTACGCTCGGAAATGGTCGCAGGAACCGTATAGGAATTGGTATTGCAAATGCCATCGGGAATGCCATCGGAAAGCAAATTGATTCATTGCGCACGTTTGTTTCGAGGAGATCCACAATGGTTGATTGGCTCCTCTTCTCTGTTGTTTACTGTTGTATTTGAAACGGACGTGAAAGCCGACCTGGAGGAGTGTTGAGCTGATTGGAAGTACGGATATCACTCTGCCAAGGACTATGATGTAACTTGCCTCATCTGTAGTTAGCACCATTAGTCATCGATCGACCTTATGTCGATGCAACATGTCTCGTTACACGATGCAATAAACACCTTCGCACATGCCCACGCACACTCGACTACTCGTGCACACGCCACCTCACACACCCTCCATGTTGGTATCATTGAATATATATCAGATGATCCTCACCTTTAACAATCCTAAGACTGCCAAAGCCTACATTGGAGTTCACATACGTAACTGCCTCATCATCCATTGCCTCTACCTTCCATAGTTGAGGTCTAACTCCCAGGAGTATTGACTATGTCATCAAGGTAATGCGCTCATATTGCGACTCAAATGCTATTGGCGATACCTCATATGGATACGAGCTTATCTGAAGCCAATAATCACCAAATTGGTTTGTGTCACCACGTGCCAGTGAGAATGCCCTCTCATATACCCACCAGGCATGTAACGGTTTAACAATCGTGGCAAATGACAGAACACTTATTTTGACTCCACTGTATTGGAGCCAAATATACAGTGATCTGCAACTGAGGAGTTTTGACATATATCAAACGGAGAGTATCCCGTGCCACTCCAGACATATGAATCTTAAGTCCCATGGGCCCATACACACAGACTGCGGTTGAACCAAGGGTTGGTTCATATAAGTCCATTCGGTTGACAGGACTCCAATAAATCGATCATTGGTTAATCACTTATCTCTCATATGACGTTGCATATCTCGAGATGCCATGGTGGTCTTATGTTGACGACGCATTATCTCCTTAGGATTGAACCATTAGAGCCAGATTGAAAAGTCGTTTGGTCGGTGACCAGGAATAAGCTTTCCTGCCGATAAGGAGGATTCATTGAGAATAGAGAAGTTGCGACCAGTACTGATCGAAAGATGATACACATCTTATTTGCGCTTGGCTTCACCCTTGTCATGGATTAGTCGACACAGAGGTTGGGTATTGGAGATATGACTAATAGGTGAACAAATCACGAAGGTAGATCCAATATAGAAATCCGAGTCATAGTTCGTGATTTCGGATCGAGTATCCATATATGGATCATCCAGTGATTTTGTATGATCGCGGAAGTATACTGTAACACCAAAGGCGTAACAGCGTGTGGGAGGGTCACGCTTTAAAACCAATTATGCAATTACACAATAACCTTTGGGATGAGTGGTCCTTCATCATAGAGCCTGGCTCGTAATACAAGGGTACTCTGTGATAGGACTGATGAGAACATAGCTACAGTTTGGGGCAAACATTCCCACCCCAAGAAAGGATATAAAAGAACAACAGAGCTCCGGCTTTGGAAGGGTAGTCCCACAAGCCAAAACAATACCTACCTGCGAGAACGAAGCTGAAATATTATTGTTGTTTTCAGTTCATATTTTATTATTATTATGACTTTAAGTATATTAGTATTATCTAATAGGATAATACGCGGTTCCCCCGCCCTTTGAATTAGCATAAGTTCAATAACGAGTATGAGGTTATTCTGTGTGCTTTATTTTTGTTGCTAGACCACTTCGAAAAAGAAGATCAGTTATTTGCAGCACTGTGTATTTGGTGGCAGGCAAATATAATCCAGTTTACTGAGATACTTATTTACTATCGACATTATAAGATATTTCCTTCAGATGATAAAAACGACCTTGAGGTGACTCCTGTGTCGGATAAACCTGTTGAGAGCCTGTTGATTTCAGAGTCAGATATTCCAGAATTGAATCTCAGTACTAAATATAAGAATTCCAATAGAAAGGTATTGGAATATCTATCCAGGGAAAAGTCATTACCACGTTCTCAAGAAAGGAACCAACAAAAACATAAATCGATAATACATACGACACACTGCAGAGGATTATTCAAGAAAATTCAGAATTTTACCAGTTTGGAATTGGAAGCTGGATTTGGGAAGGAAAGTGTGGAGCACCAGTCGCAGATCAGATCACTTGTTTGAGAGGGGCGGTTGAAATGGTGGGGGAGATTACAGTAAGACTTAATATTGCCGATAGTATCTGAACGCCAGATTTATCAAGGAAAGATTAGAGGAATTTTGTGAATATACGTGGCAATTAAGATTGCACTATCAGTGGGCAAGATATTACCGCCAACAATATTAACAGATCACCAAGAGTAATTACGTAAAGTCAATATTAATTAATCACCGAGATTTATTATACGAAGCCAATATTATTTAATCATAGACATGAATTAAACAAAATACAATTGATTAATCACCGAGATTGATTTCACGAAGCCAGTAGTAACTAATCACCAAGATTGATTATACGAAGCCAGTATCAATTCATCATCGTGATTAATTGTATAAAGTAATATTAATTAATCATCAAGATTAGTTTTATATGTACTGTCAATATTGTTTCACACCACGAGACAATTTAGTTACTATGTACTCAGTAGCATCTGATACGACCATACATATTTGTCCTCTTTGCATATACGAGCTGTATAGGTTGCCAATATATTTTGTTTGAAGATATGCATGAGGAATTACGATACAAATTACGGCTGTGTACCTAGTACGTAGTTCAGTAGTTATGGATACTTCGTTATAAGCATAGTTACGTAGGTGGAAGCACCCCTGTAACAACCAGGCCGTCAGGAGAGAGAGACTGGTGAATTGACCTTTCGACTGTTAACAAAGGCTAATATGGTCTCAGTTCCCACAGACAATCAAGTTGCTGCCTGGAGCCCAGCCACACCAACAAGAATCAGAATCGCTCACGTTACTGCCCTCTCCGGCCTGGGAGATCACACCGGATACACCGCAGTCCAGAATGGCATGGACTCCACAACAGTTCTCGAAAGGATAGATGGGTGTGAACTTCCCATGCTCATCGATGGTCGATCTGAGATCTGTGCGATGAATGAAGAGGTCGCCAGAGAGTTGAACATCAGCTGCAAACGTGCCGACTGGAAGATGATCACTGCCGATGGGAATTGGTCTAATTCGATGAAGGTGGCGCAGTCCATCCCCCTCAATGGCCATGGTATCATCATTCCCATGCCTCTCTTTTTAGCACAATCTGGATTCAAACAGATAATCTTCGGTCACGCGTGGGAAACGTACGCTCGATAGTGTGACAGGATCCTGGACCATCGCAGTGGCAAGATGACCATCTCAGCCGTCGATGGGTCAGAGCAGGTGATGTGTGTCGCTACCTTTCCTGGAGATAAGACGGATTAATTCTCCAGCAGCTCGGGAAACCTATACACCTAGTCCAAGTAAGGGCAACCAGGAATGATAGGGCTCGGCACTAAGAAGGAAAGAGGTTGGAGAGTTCAGGGACGTAAGATTGGAATGAGATGGGCTCAAATAGTGAAAAATGAAAAGAGAAGGAGTTGGTTCATAGGCAGAGGGCGCTTGCAGGGGAAGTGGAATGATTATTAAGTGGGAAAGGGCAGGAAACATTAAACGAAGAAGGAAAACTGTCAGTCAAAACATGGGGGCTATTGAAGGCGGTGAGGTAGCTACTGGGCAGAGGCCTGAATTGGGAGGATGAGTGGGAAGAGGAGGAAGCACTGGTAGTCAGAGAGTTGGCTAGGAGGATTGTAGCAGCAGGGTGGTCGATGGGAGAAGAGGCACTGGTGAAGGAAAGGAGGGTAACCTGGAGAAAATCAACGACATTTGCATGGGTTTCTAATAGTAGGATTGCTCTGAAACTTATTCAAATACAACCCTTTTCCTAGTACCTTGATTCGGCGAATTGCACTGAGACGACAACACCAAAGCAGCCTGGGTGCGCGCCTGCCGCAAATGTAATGCCCGGAAAGTGAAGCCTGGTCCCGTGTCAGATGGGTGTTGACCAGATGCCAGCCTCGACTTGAGAGGAAGAGTAATCGCCTGGGCCGTACCCATACCAGGCCCCTGAAACTAGTGGTTGATTCCCGAATTCTCCCACCGAGCTTGCGGGGGAAAGTTGACACCTGCGAGATCACATGAGCTACAGATGCAGAGCATATTATGGCCAATGGCAAAGGAAGCCCTCCTGTGTATGCTATCAAATAGAGAGTACGCTCTCTCATAAACATGGAAGGAACTGGGAACAATCAGCAACAAGGTCAAGCCACCCCACAGGATCCGGCTGGGGACCAGTCACAAGGTCTGGACGGATCGTGAATTCCTCATACCAACGAAAGTCATTCCCATGGAAAGTCTTGCTTTATCCGCTATCAGTCGTGCTGTATCATCAAATCCTTGACTGCAGTTAGTGGTATTTCAAGACGAGTTTTCCAGCGGTATCGGAAGTACTGCATCTTGGCCGAAAATACGGCAGAATGGCCACTATGCAGTGGCACGTCGGATGGTGATCCTGTCAGCCCAAAGTACTGCCAGTAGCTGGTCAATCGACATCTCTTTCGGTTTGTCGGAGCAGGCTGTGAGTTTGGATAGTCCATCTGCAGTTAGTCTGTGCTCTCGTTCAATTACTGCATTAGCGGCAGCATGGTATGGGGTTACGGCGATCTTCCAGATATTGTAATGTTTGAGGAGGAGATTTGTCCATTTCTTGTTCTCTGCACCACTGTGTAGTACCACACTTTTCGCAGTCCCGAACCGGCAAATTACCTCCTCATAAATGACGTCTGTTATTATCTTCGATGTACCTTCTTTCAGTGGTCATGCCTCTGCCCACCCACTGAGGTATTCCCTGGCTACGACGATTAGGTGATACACATCCTCCATTTTAGGCATGTACCAAATATCCATCCCTACTTGCTGCCATAGGTGACTGAAAGGTGGGCATTTCAGGGGTTCATCTTACCGTAGAGGCACTCTCTGCTCACAATGCTCGCACGTTTTCACCGAGTCCTTGACGTCATTATACATTTCCGGCCACCTGTACCACTCCACTACCTTTCGCAGCATTCCTTCTCTTAGATGATGCCTGCTCACTTCGTGTGCAGCTTCCATTCATGTCCTGGTCTGATCAGAACTCATTAACACCTGTGCCGGCGGTTCGTTGGTTGTCTGCCTCCGGTAGAGTGCTCCATCTGAAACAAGGTATATTGTGGCTTCCTGCGGAAATTGCTCCATTCCATTTGGAGTTTTACTTCTGGTCTCTTCTGGTTCCCCAGAAATTCGCCTATCCCGTTCCATCTCAGTTTGTATTCCTCAGCCAGTCTCAACCCAACAAATGGTTCGTATGGTCTCTCCCTCCTCTTTCATCCTGATCCTCATTCCACCCATGATCCCGGTAAGCTTGCTTTGATTTTTACCTCTATATCATTGTCTTCATCGGGCTCAGGCTCCACGTCCCCTTGCGGCCGCCATTGGAGGCCAGCAGAACCTCCACTAAGCCTCCCTAGATCATCTTTCACATTGAAATCCAACAGTCATATCTACACTATCTAGCAGGTGACTACTGCTCCTGGCAGGTCGTTGGCGGGCAAGTTAAGTTGATGCACTAATGTGTTAGCGTCTGTCTCCACAAGGAATCTGCCCCCATATATGTAGTTGCAAAAATTCTTAAGTGCCTTAATCAGCCCGCAGCACTCATGTTTCCTTGCATCATATCTCTTATTGGCTTTGTTCCAGACTCCACTTTCATGGCGACATGGGTGCCGGTTCATATTTTCGTATTCCTGGTGCAATATCGCCCCCCACCCCTCTAAGCTGGCGTCAACTCCAACGACTAATTGCCCCGCACCATTGCCAATGTCCAATGTCTTCAATTTAGGAGCATTGCAGAGAGCCTCCTTCATGATTGCCATAGTTTGCTTTTCCTCAGTCTCGCATTGAAACTCGATGTCTTTCCCCCAGATTCAGAACAGGGGGCCTGCCACTGTGGCATACTAGGGGTTCTATATTCGATAGTATGTGCAAAGTCCTCAAAATGCCCTGCACTTGGTACGGTTCTCAGACCGGGGCCAATTCCACACCTTGTCTAGCTGTGACACTTGTGGCCACCTTCCTGCTTCCCTATAGACGAACCAGCACTATTTGAACCCTGTTCCAGCACCAGTCAGATGTCTCTCCGGAAATCGTGGCTCCAGCTCTCTCCACCTCAGCAAGTACATCATCGAGGTTCTGGAGGTGTTCTATAACAAAACCTCGAACTCCAGGCTGCCCTTCCACCACCTCTTCTCTATGTTGGCTCATTGGTCCTTGCACTCCAACATCGTGGACAAATGATTCTGCGATTGATCCCAGCAGAGCATTGAGTATTTTCCGAGATAGTCTGACATATGCTGATGCTGAATTTGCAGCTCCCTGTACCAGTCTGGTTGGCCGATATATGCCTTGGGTAGTCTGGAAGGCCCTATAGTCCTGGCAATCCTCATACAACGTTTGTTGGTTGTACCCATAGTCAAAGTCATTCAGTGAGGAAATGGGCAGTCCGGCAAAGGCTTTAGGATACTCTTCTACATAAGGCAGTATCCTGGCATCTTCCAGTGCATGCCGATTCCCAATCATGGTAGAGATGAGGAAGTGGTACTTCCCATTCTTCTTTGGAATTAAGAAGTGAGTATCCCTGTATGGGCCCCTAGGGGGTTCAAATTCGCCCCTCAAAACCCTCTGTGCTATCATCTGACAGCTGGAACGACTGCGAGAAGACATTGATGTTGCCATACAAAACCTAGATGAGTTGAGAGATGCCAACACAGGTTACTCAGGCCCAGCAGCCAACCTGTGCGGTGAAGATCTCCAAATTAGTGACTTGGCTCTCGTACATGAAACCAAGATAGAGCAGTCTCATGGCGCCAAACTGGATGCTAGGTGGCGAGGACCCTACCGAGTCACAGACATTGCCCAGAGCTTGGGGACTGATCAACTGGCAGAACTAGATGGAGCAGAGCGCGAAGGCTGGATAGATGGTAGTCGACTGAATGAGTTCTTCACTTGCCATGAAGGTGTAAACGGTGGTCGAGAACTTAGTTCACCTGACACCGCACCAGCAGTGGAATGGTAGGAATTTGAGGAATATGTGGTGGAGGCAGTAGCAGGCTGCAAATCTACAGAAGGGCGATGGGTGTGATTAATTTAGTGGAAAGACTGGGAGAAACGATCGTGGGTACGGACAGAGGATATGACGAGACGTCAGGAGCTGGTGGATAAATGAAACCCCGCACTCCTGTTGCCAGCAGACCACCCATCGAAACAATTATGGGAAAGACGGATAGAGGGACATCAGCAAAAAAAATTTCCATCCGGGTGGGATGGCTCCATCACAGTGGGCGCGCTCCGTCAGAGCGGTCAGAGACACCCCGGTGGCAGATATCTCCACCCCCGGCCTCAAATCCACACGTCGCATTGCATATCGCCCTCCGATCAGGGATTCTCCGTTTCTTCTCGCTCTGTCGGTCTCCTATTTTAAACAAACACTCTGGCGTTGTGGCCAACTGTAACCATACGTCGGAATGGGTTCATTGGGTACGCGCTTGCATTGGGATTGGGATGCAATGGGTGACATTGTGAAAGTCTCTCCTCAGGTTCCTTCTACCTGCGCGCACAATGCAATTCTCTCTTTACTAATTATACACATCATTCCAAGTCGCCAGATCTATGTGGCTATTGACAATCCATCGCTCGTTCCGTCCGTCTCCTGTCTTACTACTAGTAGCTATCTCTGTAATCACGTGCGCGCAGCTGACGATGTTTCCCACGCTGAAAACTTGCAAAGCAACAGCTGCCGGTGCTTTTCTCAGTTGAACAAATTTCGAGACGGGATCCAAGTTAGCCGAGTTTTCTGGTATTGTGGTGAGCGCCAGGGCTAACCAGTACTCAACGAAAGCTCCATCCTCGTTTTGGAGCGTGATTTTGAATAGTGGTTGCAGGAGCCACGGGAGACGCCCATTCAGCGCGCCATGACACCTCTCCGGGCGTTGCTTTACGCATACCCAGTCGTTCCGTCGATCCCCTCCGCGCCAGCTCTGGCTTCCTGTGCATCGACACATCTGAGATATGCATTCACCTTCTAAACCCTCAACTTGAACCTTAATACCATGGTGAATACAGAGCTCCATTGCGTGCAGTTGTTCATCCGACATATACGTCTTGTTACAACTCTTATGCTTTGAAAACTCCCGCGTGCCGCTGTATATTACCGTGCGGTGCGTTGCGTCTTGCGTATTGTCGAGTAATGCTCTGAAGTCTTTGATCATAGCGTCAGGATGCTTTCCATCACGGCGGTTTTGGGGTCCCATGAATTCGGGCTTCGCATATGACTGGGGGCTGCCCGATCAGCACCGGAAGGGAGGACTTTGCAGGCGGCAGCGCTGTTGTCCCGACGCTGAGCGAGGGCTTGGAGATTGAGCTCTCTCATTTCGAAGCAGAGGATGCGACGCTGAAAGGTGATTACTGGTGGCAGGTAGTTGAGATTGTGATTGGAGGCATTCCAACCATCCTTGAGGTTTGTTTTATGTGCTTGTTCATGTCTCTTGGCAGAATACTGTTGCAAGGCTCCGTATCGACAAATCTGTTCGGCCCAATGAGACATCTAGTGGATCTTCGCACAGTTGAAGTCGGCTTCTAACTCCTTGGAAATATCTATCTCATGGCTGATATAATCCCGCCACGCGTTCATTTCACGCCGCTTCTTGGACGGCGTCCCAGTCTCAGCATTTGGTTCCTCGTCTACCTTTCGCTTCTTCACGAGTTCCGTTCTCAGGGCATTGGCTTTTGCCTTTGCCCTTTTGCTGGCTCGCCCGAGTGCGAAAACATCTTTGAAGGTGTGAAAACGATGCAAGGCGTCCTCCATGTAGCGCAATGTTGCATCATCGTGAGATTTATATCGAGCATACATATAGAATTCTAACACTGCCCGTGTGCACTCAATTGCGCGATTGAATATGGGACGCTGAGCGGGGTTTCCACCTCATAGAGACTGGGTTACAACTCCAATCAGGTACCGGCACATTTCCTTCATCTCCTTCCCATTCCTCTGAGAAACTTCTTCTTATGACTTATTTTTTGATGTGAGGTAGTGGTAAGCAGGCACGGATGAACAGGTTGCATTGTACTTGTCGAGCCGTTCCTGCGTCTTCATGAAGTGGAAAATCCACTTCTGGAGGTGGTCAAGGATGCCGATCTGCATTGTATGGAGGAGGTCGGGCTTAGGGAGGTTGCTCACAATACAAGGAATATGTCGAAACACATTGAATCCTCGGTGAACATGGTGCGAGCAGAGTTCGGCATCGGCTGGCTTGGTGTTGGAATCGCTGAGCGTTCTATATAGGTTGTGATTCCGCCGGGGGTGTTGCTTGTCAGGATGCACGTA
>Ga0307512_10000478_pt1 | contig 58850 bp, 65 predicted proteins | sample 14_EM_MG_FD_200267 | JGI IMG/M metagenome (GOLD analysis project Ga0307512, IMG submission 200267) | Populus trichocarpa ectomycorrhiza microbial communities from riparian zone in the Pacific Northwest, United States - 14_EM | ecosystem: Host-associated > Plants > Roots > Unclassified | place... | reverse complement strand
GTTGAGTACAACATCCGCCGAGAGATGAGAAACTGGCTGGGAGTGGGAGACTGTCGATCTTGGGATGATGCTGTACTTGGTGTATGCTGTACTCTGTGTTAACTCATGATTATGGCATGGAGAGAGAGAGAGGGATGACTTAACTTCGTGTTCTTAGGTGATGGTAGAGTTGAGCACAAGAAAGAGACAGATGAGAGGAGATGGGGGAAATCATCATGAGAAACTGGGACTTACGAGAATTTCATGTGCGAGTCAATTGACCATCCCCGATATGGCAGATACGAGTCCTGATCCCGCGCAAACTAACACCGATACGAGGTCTTCCCAACCCAATCAGGCAAGTCGTACCCCTGATCTCTCATATCCGCTCGTATCCTCCATATCGCTCCAATCTTCATCCTTCATCTCTCTTTCTTGTCCACAACTCAACCATCATCACAGAACACCAAGTTGAGTCATCCCTCTCGATCTCTCCATCACATGATCATGAGTTGACACCCAGCAGAGCATACACCGAGTACAGCATACACCGAGTACAGCATACACCGAGTACAGCATACACCGAGTACAGCATCCACCCAAGATTGTTTGTCTTCCCTTCATTCACATGATTACGAGTTGACCCCTGAATGTAGCTTCAGCTTTCGGTATACCTCCCTACACGATCGACCGCCATCAGCCAGCTCTCCGTGAGAGCTCAAAGATCAAGTCACATTGTCACATTCCCACGGTTGCGAGTTAACTAACTGATGAATAGAGTCTCATCACCCGGTGCACCGTCCATCGACTGCCCCCAAGTACTCTTCCAATCTCGCTCGATCACGGCCTCCCAGTGTATCTCCAAACTCACACGATCACGGCGTCCAAGTGTATCGCCAGATCTGCTCGATTACGGCCTGCAAGTTTGCACGATCATGGCCTCCAAGTGCATGTCCAAACTCGTTCGATCCCGGCCTCCAAGTGCATCTCTGAGTTCACTCAATCTCAGTCTGCAAGTGCATCTCCAAATTCGCTCAATCACGGCCCCCAAGTGCATCTCTGAGTTCACGATCACGGCCTCAAAGTGCATCTCCAAACTCGCTCGATTACGGCCTCCAAGTTCACACAATCACAGCCTCCAATTGCATGTCCAAACTGGCTCAATCACGGCCTCCAAGTGTATCTCTGAGTTCACTCAATCTCCGTCTCCAAGTGCATCTCAAACACGCTCGATCAAGTATATCTTCAAGGAGTGACGGCGGTTGTATGGAGATACAGGGGTAACGGAGGTGGACAGGGTGACGGGGAGTATGTATTCGGCAGACCGCAGCCAGTCCAGATATTGTGTGTGTAGATGGGTAGCTATATAGATACATAGATTCATAGATGAGAATACAAACTGAATACATGACTGTGATTCGAGGTGCTCCCAGACATGTCGCCGGCGCTCCCAGGTTCGTCACCGGCGCTCCCAGGTGCTCCCTGGCTTGTCGTACATCGCCAGGCGTTGTGTAAACGGCTTCAGCATAACTGCAGCCCCTGCGAGGAGTGTAACACATGTGTCGTTCTGATGATGCGTATCTGTCACCACAATGTAAAGGAGGTATGCATGCAACGCGACCCGTCGCCTGGGTGACTGGTAGCGTGTAATACTCCGTCAGAGCGTACGAGGTTCCGTCAGAGCCGTCAGAGCCGTCCGGAACACCCGGGTGTTTCGGACGGAAATTTGCGTCGTTGCTGATGGGCTCCCTAGTGTTAGCACCGGTTCCGGACCGTCACTTCGGGTCTGGGTCCGGGTCCAGACTGAACTGTTGCCAAAATGGCGGTCCGGGTCGTCAATAAACCTGCACCGCCCACTCGGGTACGCTTCCATGGAAAACTTCCAACCCGTCTGAATTGGGCGGGTTGTCAGCTGGTCGCCCAGCAGGTCCATCTATAGATCCATATAAGGCTCTTGTATTTGCAGTGTGTTAATAGTATCCTATCAAAATCACGTTTACAGCAACCATTGACACGCTTTTGCTTGTTGAGCAGTTTGCAATATCAATTAATTTGGTATCTGTGTTTCACCTTCGATATATGGCATTTTTGCCTAGCAAGGTGGTCAATAATGAAGTTATGCACGTGAAAATGCGCGCGATGCCTTGATTAGAAGATATGCAAGTCCTGAATCTGTTGACGCTCCAGTGACGCTCATTTTCAGGATGCCGCAGGGAGCATTTCGCTGGTGTTTTTGCCAGTAAAGGCTGCCAATATTGCATAAATGGAAGTCTGCAACCAATCGGGCCATAACTTACTCAAGATGCAAAGCGAAAAATCATTGACGCTCCATCAACTCTCATGCTAAGAATGGGGCGGTGACCGTGCTGCTATTACCTTTGCCAATCCACGCTGCCAATTCGTCCGTTATGCATAACAATGACCAAGTCACTGGTGAATTACCGTACTTACAAGACCATAAATCGTCGATGCTCCGTTGACGCTCATGCCAAGAATGAGGCGGGGACCGTGTTGCTATCTCTTTTGCCAATATACGCTGCTAATACGTTGGTTCTGCATAACAACAACCAAGTTTGTGGTGAATTACCGTACTTACAAGACCATAAATCGTTGACGCTAGTTTGCCGCTGATGCTAAGAATGGGGCGGTGACCGTGTTGCTATTTCTTTTGCCAATAAAAGCTGCAAATACGTCGGTTCTGCATAACAACGACCAAGTTACTGGTGAATTACTGTACTCACAAGACCACAAATCGTTGATGCTCCATTGACGCTCATGCTAAGAATGGGTTGGTGACTGTGTTGCTATCTCTTTTGCCAATATAAGCTGCTAATAAGTCGATTCTGCATAACAACAACCAAGTCACTGGTGAATTACCGTACTTACAAGACCACAAATTGTTGACGCTCCGTTGACGCTCATTTTGATGTATTGTCCATTCAACATCTGCTGCCGTCCATAATTGTTTTCAGCCTGATTTCACTGTACCTGTTGGCTTTCTGCTTGACTGAGACTCAACCCTGTGGCAAAGCCGAGCGGCGTAAGTATCTTGCACTGTTCACTCTCACACGACTAAAAATGATGTATCATGCCAAATGATTCATTGCGCCTGCTATATATCTATTTATGAACCCTGATGCACAAGCTACTTACCATTCGCCCAGAATATACCTCTAACTGAAACTCATGGTCAAGCTACATAAAGCTGGTGAACCATTGACGCATTCTGTCCTACATTTTCTTCCCTCCTTTATTTCTCCGCGTTTCAATTGCATTGATCATCACAAACACCTTTGCAGCCATTCTCTGTGACTTCCGTGTTGGCCGAACCAATCCGGGCACATTTGGCGCAGCACTCACAACCTGCTGCTCTGGGCATTACGGATCCTCGATGCAATTGTTGTGCTCTATATCGGAGTCTTCATCCGGAGTGCAATCCTCTTCACTGTCAGTTGGATTATGCAGGTCGCCATTCCAGTTAAGACAATCTTGGGTGTCCGAAATGCGTTCAGGTGCCCTATCGTCATCGCTTTGGACTGGATGACGCTTGATTCTCCGAATATGGCAGACATTCAAGATTTGAGTTCGTCCTCGAGGGAGGTCCTTTGCAGACAAAGCTGGTGGCAAAGGTGATCTTTCTGACAACTTAAATGGAGCCGCACCGTCATGTTGAAAGAGTGACCAGGATGATTTGACAATCTCTTCAGTGTCCGAAATGTATAATGCGGCAGTCATCTGCTTGTTTTGAGTGTAAGATTCCTTCTGAGTGGCACGCAGGTTTTGGCTGCCCTGCCACATCTCCAAAAAGTAGTGAACCTTGGCCATTCTGTGCAATGTCCTTTCCTACGCCCCTGTGTTCATTTCCGAGTCGTTTTCTGTGTTCGAGGTATCCATTTTGGGGTCAGTGCCTGCCAAAATCACGTTATTGGCTTGAGCAAACTGCCTTACAACCACTTTTTCGCGAAGGGTCTCACCTGTGGTTTTTGACTGCCTCCAGCCAATAACATCTCGGCCAAGGGAAATACTGGCCTCCACTCCGACACCATGTACAATGATACAGAATCTGTCGGGCGCCACATTGGGGAGATCAGCGTACTTTGAGTGCGTTTCCTCCTGTTGTCGCCACCAGTCAGTTATGTCCGGTATCCAAAATGTACTGCTAATCTCCATTGGGTGGGAGTGGTAATCATTGAGATTTGGATTGATTTGCACCCAGTTATTTGGTGCTTCAGGAGGCGAATTCAAATAGAGCTTGGGGGCAGTCAATAAGCGGGATGCGCGATCTCTTCGTCCGGGTGTCGTCTCAGCCACATTTTTACGCGTTATGTATTCCTCATCATTGCTGGACAAATCATATGGATCAAATGATGATTGATACGACCCTGAACCCGTTGCAGAGGAGATGAGATTGCTGGTCGGTACAGATTCCACTTTATTGACCAGCACACGTCAATGTTTGGTGCAGTATTCATTCTCCACATACTTCAGAAAGGCCTCTTGGTATTGTGTAGTGTACGATGTCTCGTCCTCAGGATTAATATCCAGTCCCTGGGCCCACTTTCTAAACGATCGCAACTTCCTGAAAGGATCGAGGATATGCGTGGAAATCAGAAGCATGCCCGTCGTTGGAGTAACTTCTGCATAGTATTTGGAGAGCTTCCGTTGAGCTAACTTCATAGCGAAGAAAATATCTTCCTTCCCTTGAGTCTTCTTCTTGGCCAAAGCTTGCATAACGCCATCCATGTGATGGAACCTGTCATTGTACACTGTGATAACGTGATGCAATATGACTATATGCCTCTTCGACATCTAAAGGGTCCAATATCGAAATGGCCTCAATACTTCCATGACATACTTGACAATCGTCCATTCATCCTGAGTTGTGAATAGTGGCCGGTATTCAGCGTATTTTGGGTTTTGAAGCCACACAAGGGTGAATTCCCGTAAGCGGGAGGCGCACTCAAGCTACTCCAGAGTAGAGTTCCAATGTGTCTTCACATCCATAATCAGAAGTACTGCAATGCGGGCTTTGGCTTTGTGACAGTCAATAAACTTGTTTCGGCGACCACACCGGGAAAAATGACCTTACGCAACGCGTAACTCATAGAGAAGCTGTTTCTGGGCCGGTAATCCATAGCATAATTGATGCGTGGCACTGTGAGGTCCTCTGGACCTGCGAGTTGACTAGATTACTATGATACACATGCGATTATGTGCGCTTGATACTATACATCATGCTGCATTCAATAAAACTGCCAAATGCACTTCATTGCACGCTCCTAAATACGCTCTGAAGTACACTCCTGACTGCAATTGATTGCACACTCCCTGCCTGCTTGACTCCCAATTAAGCTCTCAAGACGCTCCCAAGTACACTCCCGGGCATGCTCTCAAGGACGCTCCCAATTGCACTCAATGGCACCCTCCCAGCCTGCTTGACTATACGATCCCAAGTAAGCTCACAAAACGCTCTCAAGCACACTCCCAAGCACGCTTTCAAGTACACTCCCAATTGCACTCGATGACACACTCCTAGCCTGCTTGACTGTACGCTCCCAACTAAGCTCTCAAGATGCTCTCAATTGCACTCGATGGCACACTCCCAGCCTGCTTGACTGTACGTTCCCAAGTATGCTCTCAAGACCCTCCCAATCGCACTCGACGGCACACTCCCGGCCTGCTTGACTGTATGCTCCCAAGTAAGCTTTCAAGACGCTCTCAAGCACACTCCCGAGCACGCTTTCAAGTACACTCCCAATTGCACTCGATGACACTCCTAGCCTACTTGGCTCTACGCTCCCAAATACACTCTCAAGAGGCAAGACACTCCCAATCTCACTTGACTATATGCTCCCATGTATGCTCCCATGTATGCTCCTAGGTGCTCGATCCAGATACTTGCTGAGTTGCAGGGGCCAAGCACTGGTAGGTGCGTGGCGGGTGGCGGGTGGCCGAAATCATGACGTCAGTCAATATCATAGTCTGAACCTTATTTTTAGCGCGGCCACCACGACAAGATCTCATGATGCCTCAGGGTCATGGTGTTGACAATTGCAGCCTGAGATACTGCAGGAAAGGTATACAATTGGATCTCGGGGAGAGCAGATCTCTGACTCAGATTTTCCGATGGAATCTGCTGCCCGCTTCCCACCGATTGTGGGCATATGTGTGCACACTTGGTCCGCAGCTGATGGTGATGATGGTGATGGTGATGATGCCGATGGTGATGGTGTCGCTGATGGTAATTATAGTACCAGATTCACTTAGACAAGTAGGTTGGCTACGTCAACATTAGCATCAAAGCTTCCACAGACTTCGAGCCTTCTAATAGCCAAAGCTACCACAAACTCAGAGTTTTCCATCGGCCAAAAGCTTCCCGTGGAAAACTCTACTTCTCCCGAATATGCTTCTACATGCTCGGTCCAGAGACTTGTTGAGTGGCAGACGCCAGGCACTGGGAGGCGTGAGGCAGGTGGCGTGTGACATGGGGCAGGTGGCGGGTAGCGGGCGGCCGAAATCATGACGTCGGTCTATATGGTAGTCTGAATCTTATCTTTAGCGCGCCCACCGCGACGAAATCTGACGATGCCTCACGACCATGGTGTTGACAATTGCAGCCTTAGATTCAGTAGGAATGGTAGACAATTGGATCTTGGGGAGAGCAGATCTCCGACTAAGATTTTCCAGCGGAATCTGCTGCTTGCTTCCCCCGGGTTGTGGGCATATGTATGCACATTTGGGCGGCCGGGGCTGATGGTAATGATGGTGATGGTGATGGTGATGATGGAGATGATAATGACGGCGATGGTGATGGTGTCGGTGTCGGTGATGATAGTACCAGAAGCACTTAGACAAGTAGGTTGGCTACGTCAACGTTAGCATCAAAGCTTCTACAGACTTAGAGCCTTCTATTAGCCAAAGCTTCCACAGACTTAGAGCCATCCATTAGCCAAAGCTTCCACAGACTTAGAGCCATCCATTAGCCAAAGCTTCCACAGACTCAGAGTTTGCGATCGGCCAAAAGCTTCCCGTGGATAACTCTACTCCTCCCGAAGCGCGGCTCTCTCAAACGCGGCTCTCTCAAGCAGGCTCTCAAGCAGGCTCTCAAGCAGGCTCTAGAGCAGGCTTTCAATCGCCAGCGGGCTCTCATGCAGACTCGCAGCGATAGTGTGTACAGTACCGGTATAAGAGGGAAGACTGCAAGCAGTAAAGACAGGTATAGGTCCATCTCTGGCCGGCAGCCGTATATAGTTCCATAGGCCCACGCGCACATCTCTATGAATCGACTATAGATGACTATAGGCTGCGCGTCGCGCAGGGGTCCACGGGAAGCTTTCCATGAGCTGCGCATGTGTGCGGGTGCGCGTGGCCCAGCCTATAGTCGATTTGCACTTTTGCCGATGCAGGTGTTAGCGTAATTAATACAGCAAGCATTCTCTGCTATATGAAGGTCAGCTTCAGGACTTTCAAAATATCATGAAATACGTACTTTCTCAATTATCTTTGCGAAACCTGGTCTCATGGCCAACACCTTGTTGATTGTAGCATTGCCCTCTTTTCGAAGTCTTTGACACTTTCCAATGTCTATGCTTTCATTCTCTCCAAATTGCTGATTGCGCTCATGGGCTTCCCAAGACTTGGTGCGGCCTTTCACACTGACACTGCTCATGAATGCACCTAAAGCCAGCTGTATGACGTGCGCCATGCATGGTATATGGTTCCTCAGTGCAGGCCACTCGATTCCAGAGGCTTCAAGTGTTGATTGCAGCTAGCGTGTCATCGAGTAGATTGAGGAAGCATTATCAGTGGTAATACCAAGCAAACCGCCGTCGGTAAGCGTAAAACGATCAAGCACGCCCTTCAAATGTACGGCTAGCTTTGCTCCAGTATATTGGCCCCTGACCTATCATCCTTAATTAGCTTTCGAAACGGGAACACAACAGGTGATCAACCTCATCGAAAGCGAGTTGAACTTCACGCAATGCCCAATCGCGATCCATATAGTATGCAATGACTGACGTTATGGCTACTTTGTTTGTTGATGTCCATCCGTCCAAAGCTAAACTAACTTTAATCTGCATTGGCAATTGCTTCTTGATTGCATCCACAGTCAGTGCATATTCCCTCCGGCAAATGTTATGAAGGGTCATAGGGGACGCTTGAACTAGGTCATCACGTAATGCTTTATATGACCGTCGCAGCTCAAGGTTTGATCTAGCGTTCCATCGAATATGCGCCGAAACAAATCCTAACATGAGGAAGCGATTCAACGCGTCTTGGTGAAATTTGGAAGTTTCAAGGTCCTTAGCTGCCAGGTTGGAACGTTTTGTCTGTCATTTCGGTCAATATGAATTGAACTTGATATCAAATATGATTTTCTTCTGCAAACTTACTATTGTGATTCCACAACTTCCCTGCCTCTTGAGGATGGCCAAATGTGTTTCATCCACCGTCGAACTAGTCAATTCAGTGACCTCTGACTCCTTTAATTCGTTTAACTTTGCGATGTGAGCTTTTGCCAGCAAGTGTTTCCCCATTGAGCTGGTCCCATGGTCTGATGGATGGTGAAGAACTTGATGACTAACAATACATATGATGCCTGGGCTGTCTGTCTCCTCAATTCCACAGTGCAAATCGAATCGCCGCGAAGGCGCATGTCAAGAATTCTTCCAAGCAATAGGCCGCTTCGAGCCTACATTTATTGAAGCCCACCAAGCATCGAAGATGATTTGCAAAGTAAGATCGCTCAAATCACGAATAAAAACACGTTCATTTTTGAAAGATATCACAACCTCTAGTAATGAGGTGTTCAAAGATTGGGTATACAACGTGGCGGTTGATATTAGAAAGCTGGGTAATCCGAGTCGAGAGACTGCCGAAAATAACGATACAGTAAAGCAGATTGCGGGTTGTTAAATATTGACTCTACAGCTACAAGGATACTAATCAAATTAGCCAGACATTGCATGCATATGAATGATGTTTAATACAACGACAGATTGCAACGACTGACCGCGTAAACCTCCATTTAGGAACAGCATGCTGTACTTTATTGGTGTGTAGTGTTCGAAGCCTTGATGCACCGTGGGCGCTCAATTGTAGGGGGCAGACGCGATATCGGCACTCGCATTTTTGCCAATGAAGGCTGCCGATAGGTTCATTGTGGTTTATCTGCGTTCCAATCCAGTTATAATATCCAAGATGCCAGCGCAAAAATCGTTGACACTCTGTTGACGCTCATTGTGGGAATGGTTACGATCTTGTCCTAAGCATATTTGCCAATCAAGGCAGCCGGTAGTATGATTATAGATCATTGTAGATGCATAGCCCCATGATTCTCAAAGATGGAATGCCTGAAATCGTTGACGCACTGTTGACGCTCATTTTTTGGGCATAGTGACGTTGTCGTCAAAAGCATTTTGGCCTTGAAATACAGCTGATCGTTCGATAATGTGTTGATGTCACCGCACTGCCCTCGGATTGTCCGAGATGCATGACCAAAAGTCGTTGACACTCCGGTGACCCTCATTTCCAGCGCATAGTTACGATGTCGTCAAAAGCATTTTGGCCTAGGAAGACGGCCGATCATTCGATTATGTGTTGAAGTGGCCGCACTGCCCTGGGATTGTCCAAGATGCATGGCCAACAGTCATTGACACTCTGTTGACGCTCATTTTTAAGACGTAGTAGCGATGTAGTCCCAACTGTTTTTGCCTTGAAAGGCAGCTGATAATGCGATTATGGCTTCATGTCACCTCACAGCCCTAGGATTATCCATGATACCAGGCCAAAAGACGTTGATGCTCCGTTGACGCTCATTTTTAGGACATAGTAGCGATGTGGTTGCAAGTGTTTTTGCGTAGAAAGGCAGCCGATATCGTGATTATGGGGTAATGTGGCCGCACAGCCCATTCATTTTCCAAGATGCAAGGCCAAAAGTCGTTGACGCTCTGTTGATGCTCATTTTTAGGACATAGTAGAAATGCTGCCACCGCCATTGTTCCATAGAAAGGCGGCCGATTGTTTGATTATGACATACTGTAACCGCACAGCCTACTGGATGTTTCATGACGCAATGCCAAAACGCGTTGCCGCTCCGTTGACGCTCACATTCATCCCATCGAAACACCCTTTGTACACTCAATAATTATATGCAACGAATCAAATACACAGTTTTGACATCCATTATTGCGTTTGTATGTATTATCGTTTGCATCCAGGAGTTTTGTTAGCTCTCAATTTTTGACCAACTGCTATCTATGCTATGTGAGTGAGATATGACGTGGCCCTATTACCTTCTGGCACTTTCGGCCGGCAATGGACGGCATGTTGATGATTTCACTAGTTTTTGGCAAATATAAATCGACTTCCTCACCATTCCTTATCCAGCTCCATATCCTCGATTTCCATGACGTACCACAAGCAATTCCCAATATCCCAACCATGTGCACCAGGTCTGTGCGGAGAGTTCTCCAGTTGGATACATGCATGAATACGGCACGACGGTTGTCATTCAGATCAATTCGTCAGGCACAGCGACCGCTCTTTCTATGAAACATATGACGTCACTCACTTTAATTGTGTTAGCACATTTCGTCACTAATATTGCTTTTGCTTTGTCGCTAAACAGTCACGTGCAGATTAAAACCGAACGTGATGGCCATCTTACAACCCGATTTGAATTCTAGAACTTTCACATGGTGCGTTTGACCCTTGCACATTCAATGACGAATTATCATGTCTCACAATTTGGTCACTAAAATCAAGCAAAAGCTGACATGTAGCAAAATTGGTAAACAACTTGCTTTTCACCGCAATCAGACGTCAAAAATAACAGTTTGCACTGCTAATCTTCCGCAGACGCAGGAGCTGTCACCATCTCTTCGTCGGAATCTGATATCTATATGGTAATCAGCAGGAGGCTATATGCAGGGGTAAATGCTTACAAGTTCAATTGGCTTCGCTTTCAGTAACGTTGACGAATCGGGCTCTGCAACTGGCTCACCACTGGGTATGGTCGATTTAGACTGCGGCTTCACCGAACCTAGCCTCATATGACTACTTCAAGGGCGAGAAGTCCCTTGCAGCCTTTGAGTTATTCCGCGGCCAGTGTCAAGACTCTCCATAAGCACTCCAAATGTTGTCAATGGAGGTGCCGGAGTTTCATCATTTGTTTGCGGCTGAACAACGGCCAGTACCATCAATTCAGAGGTACCGTACTTTTTATGTCGTTCACGGAAGTGGTCAGCTGCATCCTCCCATCCCTGTTGTGTCAATTTCTCGAGCTTCATCTGCTTCTGCCAAAACCTCTCCATGTGCTGCTGGACCGTTTTGGTGATTGTGCCCATCACCCAGCCAGGTTCGTCATCTTCGCTCAACTTGCCCCGCTCAGTCTCTTCATCATCCTCATCTTGCCTATCCTCCCCATTGTCGGAACTTGCAAGATCACTCAGACCGTGACCCGTAGCAGCCAGCAACTCCTCAAACGTCTTTTCGGGCTATCTGGACGTGAATCCCGCGATTTGAGCATGCGTCATATCGTCCTGCTTCGGTTGAACCCCTGCCTCTGCCTCTTCAACTCGCTTTCTTGCCCCAGCGGTTTCTCTCTCAACCTAATCCTCAATCCATTTCTCTTTCTCTTCATTGCTGAAGAAGTGCGTTTCTCGTCGTTTCTCTGCCGCAAGCTTCTTTTTGTATCTGAAGCTGTGCAATGCCCCAAGGGCTCGGATTCTCTCTGCCTCCAACCCGCTCTTGCCTTCATTCGCTTGATGACCTTGTTGGGTTGAGCGCTTTGTCGATTTGCTGTATCTGCCGTCCGGAAGTGGCGAAAAGTTCTTTTTCGGAGCATTGACTAATGTAGTTTTGCGGACTTTGTTGTTGGGCGAGATGTTGGATGTTGCAAGTTATGGACAATATGATGGTAAGCTGCGTATTTTATGTCAAGGTTAGTACGTTTACTCATCTTAAACAAAGCAAAATCGCTCTCTTGACTGTCAATAAATCAGGAATAGTGACGCTATCCGTACAACATGACATGATTGTTAGCCTCAGTTTCATGTAATATCCCGGGGATTATTTGAGACAAACATCATCAGACGTCCTTTCCCTCGAACTGCATCGTATCAATATCTAGCAATTGGGCGATTTCGGCGGTCGTACACCGCAATTGATCCCCGTTATCAAACAGACAACATCAGACCGACTTATTGCAAATTGTGGGGCGGTGGGAAACCCCTGCAACTTGCAGCCATACTCAGCAGGATTCATCTTGATCATAACGATCCTGTTGGCTGCTATTTATTCCATTCTGACATGAAGCTGACTATATAGTCCTCAGGGCTTCCCACTTTCTCTCGTTATCATCTTCCTCTCCTATTCAACACCAGCACATTATGGATACACAACCACCTCCACCAGGTGAGAGCAGATCTAATACCGGAAGACTGGTGGGCGCTACATCAAATACGGATATTCTGGGCACACAGCAAGAATGCAGACACAAGTTAGTTCACCGCGATGCTGCCAATGTAGCCACCAACCATATGACCCAGGATGCACATTTAAAAATCGTCCGCAAGACTAGAAGCAGCAATAACAAGAAGCAGCATGCAGTAGGATGTGAGTAGCTCCATATCGAAGCAAACGGCAGTCAATTGACCATATAACGAACAGCGGGTATCTGTTGAGAGCTACGTAATGAATTCATCGCTTCCCGTAATGGGAAACCTCCATGGTCAACAAAGGTATTTGTCCGCACAGTTCGCGAAATCGAACATCATGATGTTGTGAGCTCTGGGATTTTCGCAGATGAATATCCTGATAAGCATCCCCGTGAGTGAACGAAACACGCTTCAATCACCTTAGAGGAGGCTACAGAAGCGTATATGGTAGAGGTAACAGCCGAATTTCAATGTTAGAAGCATCACTGAGTAATGTCTTGTAGGTTTTCAACATGTCTGCAACTATGGCAAGGTAAGGAGGTCGGGTACAGCTGGAAAAGTCCGACATGCGCCTCGCGTTGAATATGGCCTAACTGGCCAAAGAAGGCTTTTCGCGCGCCGCAATGGAGGAAACGAAATATGTCATTAAGAAACCACACGCTGAGGTCCGAGAAGAGAAAATGCGGGGTGTTGAGTTTCCTGGGCATAAAAATGTGAAGGCTGCGATACAAAGACTCCCGGCAATGATTCGTCATAACCAAACGTCCGGCTGCCTGCCTTGCCAAAATACCACCGCAACGAATACGCAGACACGATGGAGACGCACATGAACAGGTGCACCTCCCCCCGCCCGACACAGAGTGCGGACTCCAGTCCCAACTCCACCTCCGCCCGGCAGGCCACCCGCCCCAACCGGGAACCCGTCCGGAGCTCAACAGTCTGAAATCCTCAATTTTCCGGCCGCATATAGGTATTCGCATACAGCACTTCCCTGTGGGGAAATTTTCGAAGATGATGAGGATCCCGAGCACGATTCCGATTTTGATCCACATATGATGACTGATGATTGTTAGTATACTATCTGTTGTGTGGTAATGCGGCTAACATTGATTTTGAAGACGAAAGCAGTGGATTGAGCAATATGGTAACTGATGACGAGCATTGACCGAATGACACGGGATTTTGGAGATTATTATTATATATATCTATGTATTATCAAAGAACAACGTAGTGATCATGAAGAAAGTAAATGAAAATGCCAGAAAGGCAGCCAAAACAATGTGAATGATGGACTGTACCAAATTAAATGATTGCATATTGTGGATACAGCCATGGCAAAATGAGCGTCAACGGAGCGTCAACGATGAATGGTCATACGTCCTGGGAAATCACACCTCCGATAGGTTGTAGTCAGTCACAAAGGCATTCTTGGCCGCCTTTATAGGCAAAATAGATAGCACTACCCTCACTGCCCCATCATGAAAATGAGTGTCAAGGGAGCGTCAACAATGTTTGGTGACTCATCCTGGGAAATCACACCTCCGATAGGTTGTAATCAGTCATGAAGGAATTTTTGGCTTCCTTTATATGCAAAACAGATACCAATACCCTCCCTGCCCCATCATGAAAATGAGCGTGAACAGAGCGTCAACGATATTTGGTCTTGCATCTTCGGTAATATGAGTGGTGCTTGATCACAAACATCCATAAAGAACAATCTAGCAGCCTTTATAGGCAGATATGTACGGGATATTCTAGCCACATCCTCCGGGATAGTAACACCTGATTTCATTTACAGCGCTACCACTAAGTATTCTTGAGCCGTTTAGCGTAGAATAACAGTCAAAATGATGTATATAAACAATAAACGCCAAATTGCGCCGTGATTAACCATGGTAGAAGCCAAACAATCGTTGACACTCTGTTGACGCTCATTTTAAAGATAGGGCTGGAAGCGTTTCACTTTCTCTTTTGCCTATAAAGGCAGTCAATAATCAGTTTATGACAATGTGCAATCTGTCGCCCCCCAGATTACCCATGATACATGACCGACAATCGTTGATGCTCCGTTGACGCTCATTTTCATGATGGGGCATATCTGAATGCGATCATAAATGTGAATTTTGAAACGCAGAACCGGAGATTGGAACCGACGGGTCTAGAAACACCTGGGAAAACCCGCGTGTCTACGCGTACGGGTCCGGGTTTGTCCCGCCAGGAGTCTGAGGGTCGGGGTTTTGGACGGGTCTGGAACCGAACCGACCTGTTATTGCTGTCCAAACCCGGACCGCTGGCGGGTTACCCGGAACCGTTGCTAACACTAGTACCGGCTGTGTATCTCCGCTGACTATATTCCAGAGCACTTGTTAGAGATACCGAATGAAGCAGACATACGCCAGAGTTACAAAGCCGAATCTGATTCAGAATGCCTTCCGGGAATAGAATGATACAGTGTTACAATGCCCAATATGATACTAAATGAAATCCCTACTAAGTCTCAGCGACCTCGAGGTGCACGATTGGAAATTCCAATCGACTTCAAAATCACCACCGAATCAAGTCTTCCCAATCGATATGACACCTGAGCAAGCCGAACAAGATTAGTAATTGGCAGAACAACAAGATTCAAAAACAAGGGGAATCACCGTCCTGCAAGCCAGGACCCCTACCTTGAACTATCAACATACCGGAAGTGCTGGTATGGAGCACCGCGAAACACATTGATCAATAGAGACGGCCAGCAGTAACAAAAACATATTCAGATGAAAGGAGAAACCCACCAAAAGTAGAGTTGACAACCATGTCTGGTGAAGAAGTGGCAATCAGACAAGAGGAAAGCCAGCGAGCGCACGCAGCGATTGGAGATGATAGGCTTACACAGCAGACGATGGATCTCAAGTAAACGTATACATACATCCTCAGAACATGATGGAATATGACCAGCGATCGTAGTGAATAGCCTACTGAATAGCATCACGAGAGACAGTTGAGATAGCCTCCGTGAGATGAACCCGGAGATCTCACAGTGACGGGAATCACTGCCGCATGATCTCATGTGGAGATCGAGAGGACTATCGGGAGCTGTACCTTACCGAGCCACTGACCAAGAGGCCTAGCAAATGGCATACCGAAGGTTCAAGAAACTATTGACGAACGGCATACCGACCTGACTTCCAATCCTCCTTACCGGAGGCTTACCAAATAACTACCACCAAGCAAACGAACATCCTGTCATAGCTGCCTACCGAGATGGCCACAGTGATGTCGAGCAAGAACGCACCAATGCAATTATCCAAATGACCTTCACCGTCAAGCCGTCCACCGAGACCCGACTGCCTGCCGAATCAAGAGATGGCGTAATCTCAAAATGCTACGTACAACATCGCTTTTCCAGAGCAGCAGCGCTCTTGTTACATGGCAAGCATGAACAACCGAGATGTTAATGGGATAGAAATGGACCAATGATATGCCACCCTCGCCGGATGCAATTGGTGTCAACTGTACCAACCCTGAGTGGTCACTGCGAGTGCTATATGCGAATCACTGTCACAATGCCTGGAGAACATGGTCAGAGCATTGTTTGGAGTCACAATGGGATCCACGTGATGGTTGACTCCGTCGCCGACTTCTAACCCTGGCCAATTCCGAAGATTGTCAACACCTAGAATCAGCTGCCCGAAGCGAAAGCCACACCGAATTACATTTCGAATCACTAGGATTATGATTTCAATCACAAATCATGAATAGACTTCTACTGAGCCACGATGGCAATTGAAAAGTGATATGACACAGAAGATGTCAACGGACCGACGAGTTCTCAAAATGGGGAGATAACCACCTCTACACCATCAAATCCTGCCAACAACTCAAAGCCCACTGACAGGCAATCAACCAAGACCCGTACCGAGATGTCGACCAGTCAAGGTCTACAACCAAGTGACAATCCCACCAGGATGCAAAGTACTGAGACACGCACCCAGAAGTCCTCTGAGAAGTCAGTCTACTTGACTAAGAATATACTGAAGCAACCTATCGACAGCACAGCCATACAGGTGACTGAATGATCACCAAAGCATACTTTGAACAACAAGTCAATACCGCCTACAGATGCCTACACGCTGTGTGATATATTCTCCAGAGCATGCCGAAGCACTGCACAGAGCTCAGACAGCGCTAGAACGCTTGAACTTGGTAAGTATAACTAAGTTAGTGAAGTTTCCGTGTTAAATGTCTACAAATGAGACTACACACAATGAATGTATTGGATAGATGTTCACTGAGGGCTACGACCGATGATGGTAGGGCAAGCTCTCGTCAAAGCCATGTCATGTGGGAAAGCTCTACCACCCAGGCAAATTTGGACAATGACCAATGCCCAGATACACGGGCTACAGGAATGGATTGCCTGATGAGTAGGGGTTCAGTTTGGAAGTTGAGATATGTAGGACAGGATCACTGTAGGATGTGTTCTTGTTTTTGTCTTTTCTTCATCTCTTCATTAGATCTCGGCCCAGTACAATTGGCATCAGTATGGGTTTTTATCATCATCGGAGTCAGTCAAGTGGAGGTGGATTTTCCTCGTCCGTCATATCCGACCAAAGTCTGCCCAGCGTGGTATAAATCGGTAGCTGGAACTATGAGTTTGTACAAGTACGTACCTGGCATGATGTTTTCTCTGTGTGCATTACACTTCTTTTCTACACTTGTAAGGGGTTATGAAGCCCAGGAGGTCTGCACCTAAAGAGGGGGATATTGTAATGGCATGGCACATGACGTGTCAAGCGCAGGGTAGCACCTGTTTTTCATAGTTGGCTTGCCATGAGCCTTAGATCTCTAGCGATATTCATACCACACATCTACACCTCTAATCACTCGAGGCCATACTGCAACCATATCCACTCCATGACTGCACGTAAGCCTACGGAGCGTAGTGCAGGCATACATGTCTTTCACATCTGCCTGTGTTTCCTGTTCATAGTCGGGGTATCATCAAATGTGTACGTTATTTGGCCTAGACCAACTTCCATGAACATGTCCAGTGGTGCTTTGAATTCCTCACCAGAATGGTCAGTGCTGTCTGCCATGTACCATTTCGAACGCGGCCTGTTAGACTCCAGATAACTGATTTGAGACATGCCATGATCTATTAGGAGATTCCATTGCTCGGGGCTGGCACCTTTGCTGGTGATGATTCTCATGGACTGTCCAATCACCCAGATGTGCTCGCTCACTTTATTATCTATCCGTTGTATTGTCAAGCCACCCTTATTCTGCCCAATCCTCATGAATTCTACTCCCCATTGGCAGACTCCTACACCAGTGTGCTTGGCGCAGATGCGGACTTGTTGGGTCAGCATCTGGATTGTATTAGCATCTGCGATGACCGATTTCAGCCACCAGAAGGTAGCACATCATATTGGATCTTCTCACCTGTGCTCAATGATTGAGTGCTTGATATAGACTGCTCGTTACTTTGAATAGCTGTGGGAAGTGAAAAATATATTGGTAAGGGTGAGACGATGCGGAAGGAGTGGTGAGTAGTGTCAGCGACAGATCCAAATTCCCAGGTCGGTTCCGGATCAGGTTCCAACCGGGATCCGCACCATTGCAACTGGTTTCCTCACACATCCCGATTCTCAGAAGTTAATATTTCTTGCTCCAATTCAGTATTGGAGTTCTGATTGTATCACAACATGATCAATACGTCGATTGTGCAGTTTTAGTAGCTCTTCCACCACCCGTATTCATAGTTGCAATCTGATAAGTATTTGTTGAGTCGCGATCGAAAACCTGCCGATTTCGCTAAAATTCAGCAACTATATCACAACCATTCAACGATTATCAGTCAGAATGCAAATTTGAATGCAGGAGGTGAAAGGGCGGCTAAAGCTGAACAATTGACGTATTGACCATGTCATGATACAATCAAAACTGAAATAGTTAATTGTAGCCAAAGTTGTAGGAACATTACAATGGAACCGCAGTCCAGTTCGAACCAGTCCCCATACCCGGTGGATACCCCTGGTTTCCGGGTCACAACCCAGACTGGACCATCCGGTCCGGTGCCAAACCCAGGCCGCAGCCGGGTACCGCAGAACAATTGCTAACACTAGTGGTGAGAATGGTGTGTTGACTGTTCTAGAGATTGTACATATTGTGGGCAGCCAAAGCATATATATATATTAGCCTGGAGGGGTTTTCTTGATCCGGTAATAATATCTTAGGTGTGATTTAGCTAAAAGACAATGTGCCTAGCAACATCAAAGTGCCTTGATTCGTCGACTGAATGCTTTAGTTCATCACAAAGCCAACTGAGAACATGCTTGCAGTCATATCAGACAAGTTTGCCCGAGCGTTACATTTTCTACTGCGTGATTATCTCGCTGGGTTGGTATATAAGATAAATGGATAGTTCATGTAAGGTACGAACTTGAAGAACGGTGGGAGCTCTACATCATGCAATGAGCGGAGGAGGTTCCTGTGAGAGTACCAAACAATAGCCGCAACCCAGTGTATGCAGATGCGCTATACTTTTGAAGATCCAAGAGATGTTGAACATGAGAAAGTGATTAAACACTTCCCAAAAGTGTGATGGTGGATGAGCGAAATCCTATTACAATTGTAGAACCGATTTTGGGGAAAAGTAAATCAAGGTGTGGCTTGTTCCATGGATCAGCCGGCTTGCCATGGTAAGAGTAGCCAGGAAAACCATCAAGATGCTCCTTGACGTTGATGCAATGCCTCATTTCGCTGCGGAAATATTGAGATTCACCAATTGTGTCTTTACCGCTCAAAAACATACTCTGTTGTGGTCAGTTTAAACACTCACGTCCCACCTAACAACGAACGATGTATTGTATACGGATCAACCAAACAACTGCAAGATGAATAGCTGGCGATTCTTCAAGGTTGTATGCTACTTCAATTCGTTCCTCTACTTCATCATAATTCATTTCTTCACACATCCGACGCTGAATCTGGAGATCAGGATGCTGACCGCAACAATGGATATGTTGATTCCAGAGCAACCACCTGTTCTTGCATGAATTTCTGGTACCCCGCACTTGTACAACCATTTGGCCAGCAAGCCTATGAGTAATGAGAATATCAATATCATCACTACATATATGGATCTATCGTCCGCGTAGTGTTGCAAGGAGAAGTATCGATTAGTGCATCTGCGCGAATAGCATATCTTGAAGAGAGCTGCTGTCAACGAGCTATTCCGAAACCCTAAGATAGGAACCATCAGCAACTTCATTTCGTCCCTCTCTGTGCTCAAAAGATTGAACCATATGTTGTACATGATGGGCATTGACTGTGGGAAATTGACCAAAGGGTGTTATAGTCCATTGGACGATGCAAACTACCTTGGCAACAATGAATACACACGTTTCTATTGATGCAATGCATTTGGATTCATTGTCTTCTCTGGTTGACTGCCTGCATTGAGAAAATATTTCTTGTGCACTCGAGTGATGGAATTCAACAAAGCTGAGAAATCGATTGACTCAGAGGTGGCATCCTGCAACTGGTGGTGGAAGGAACACGTACATCAGTCGAATTTTGGCACAATTATGATGATTTTGACCGCTTGAATAGATTCTGCGTTCCCTTAGAGGGATGTCTGTCCCTTCATTTGTCTGTTAAGTCTGGACACATCTTACAATCTATTCAGGTAACAAGAAAGAGTGCCCATTATATAGGGTTAGAAACAGTTCCAGGTTACCTGGCTTCGGTCAGGTTTGGAACTACAACCGAGACTCCGGTTTTGATTAGGAACTTCCAAGGAAACCACTCAGGGTCACTAGCACCTGGTTGTTACCAGGGCCGGACAGAAACAGAGTGTGTTGTGTCTGGGTTGAAACCAGACCCCGGTTTTATTTCACGGTGCTGATCATTTTGGCAACACATCAGTTTTCAACTTCTAATTGAATCCTGGCATGATGTATAAGTAAAATAATCGGTTTCAGGGGCTCTTGAACACCCCGGTGGTGAATTTGCACTCTGATCAATATCAGTTGAGTCGCTATGAAATAATAATCAAAATCTGGCCCAAATGGCAGGTTTTGAAAAGTGACACAACGAATATTACTCAGATTCAGAATTGGAGCCCATTAGTCGACAGCCTTCGAACAACTGGATCATTGACGTATAGATCATGTTGCGACACGATCAGAACACAAATTCTGAATTAGAGTAAAAACGTTAAAGCTGGAAGGGCTGGGTTTTCTGGTGGAACCCGGCCCAAATGCAGTGGTCCGAATCTTTTGTGTAGTAAAGACCCTTGGCCATGGTTCCTCGACGCAGGGAATATGGAGTCTGAACTGAACTGCAGAATATGAACCATTACTAACACAATCAGTTTATTTTGGTTTCGGAATGATTGACTGGACGATTATGTCAGTGACTTCCAATCTTGCAAGCATCGTTGTTGCCCCAACTCCTGTTCCTCTGAAATACCACTATACAGGCAACAGACAAGCAACTGCCTTGGATGAGCAACAATTCCACAATCTAGAAGTGGTAAGGAAGGTCTTCGACCTTAGTCTTTAGCCTCTCAATACGCTGTTGTGCCCTGGAAAGCTTATTCTTTGGGCTGGTGGTCAGATGTGGGAGTATTACCCTGTTATCTGTGCATCGATGGCGAAAGATTTTGAAAATGTTCGGTTGAACTCAATCCAGCAGCCCCAGTGCCTTGTGTGCTCAGTACCCAAAACATCACATGGAGAAAGCAATTCAACATTGTGGCAATTGAGATACTATCAGCAATACTGCCAAGATATGATACTTACAACTCAGCACGATAAGCCGGAGAGACAGGAAGTAACAAAATATCTAAAGGGTTATGCGGTTGGATCCTATGAAGGCATCATGTGGAATATGAAATGCATCTTCCTGAGGTCTATTGTCGTACCTGATATTCATTATACTCTCTGTCTCAGTATGCACAAGCATTTCATGGACTGTGTAATATCCTTCATCAAACAACTTTGCTGGATCACCAAAGCCAACCAACTGTAGGCGGTAATGCCTCCATATCCTGCCTTTGCTCAATTCGAGAAGCCATATAGCAAGGTGATGCAATGGGGTGTTAAGCGGATGAATGCACACAGGGGCATGATCGTTCCAGTTTTGCCAGTGACTCTGGTAAACCGACTGGCAATCCAAATAATTCCTTTCACTGAAGCCCTGTTATCCATCAAGAGTAGTGTTATCAACGGTTCCGTTTTCGGACCATTTCTAAAATAGCGGTTCCAACAAAACCCGGCCCCAGCCTGTTCGGTCCGGGTTTGTACCAAACGGTTCCCTCAATTAAGTCCATGAATATTTATCACATCATTTAGTGTTTGGTATATGAAATATGCAGCTTTGGACAGCGCATCTTTTGGTTGTCTCCGATTTTTGATATCTTCAAAACTCAGCAAGCTGCTTTGACATTATTGTCATTTTCGGCCCAAAAACGAGGTTTTTGGGCTACCGCTTGCTGAGATTTGAAGATATCGAAAATCGGAGACGGCCAAAAGATGCGCCGTACGAAGCTACATAGTTTATATACCAAACACTAAACTCTCTGATTAATATTTGTAGCCATAATGCAACGGTGCGCTTAAAAAATCGTCGATTTTTGATGGGGTAAGGCCGTTACCACGCAGATGTATAAAACCGGCCGGGTCCAAAACTGGAACCGTTGTTAACACTAATCAAGAACATACTGTATTGCCACCTTATGGCACAGTACTAGTACCATTCTCAAGCCATGATCGAGTACATGGAGATTAATCTGGAGCTGATTCATAGTTACAAAGAAGTATCCAGTCGATTGCATGCCAGTATATTTACACAGATGGTCTCGGAACCCTTGAATTCACGGCTTGCATGGGACAAACTGGAGGAATAGGAGTGTGACCTCACTTGGAACAGTCTTGGTGCGGCTGCAAAGGGTCGTCACATGGATGAAGAGAAAATGCTGATCAAGTCAGAAATTGCAATTAATCATATCGAAGAATTGGATTTCAACTTTGTGATGATACTTCTCCCCAATCACATCTCTGATCATATCCACCAGCTTGGCAACCTCATAACAGCGAACTCTGTGTTGGGGCAAACCTGTCGAGACGATTGATTGGTTGAATGTAAGTCCAAGGTGACACGTAGCCTGTATAGTTGCTGCCAGCCGAAGCCCAAAGCCAATACTCTACAAAGACTCGGTCCAAAACTCCTGCAGGGTGTTATCACACCTGTCAAACACTAAGCCATCTAAAAGACAGACAGAAAGCAAACACAAGACAGAAAACATAAGCCAAACGATGCCAGGCCCTGCGCTATTTCATAAAGACCGCTCATGACATTGCATGGGTCAATCATAGGCCTATTTCTACACTCGGTAGTTGACTGTGCTATCAGCTTTAACTCTCTTAACTTCCTCTCAACTGCTTCTCCAAAAGTTACCCACAGGACTGTGGTATGGTGATCGCTGCTGGAAGGTCGTTGATTGCCATACGCAGCCTCTTGTTCCCAATCATAGGTTTTACTGTGAGTGGTGACATTGGAGGCCATTTACAGTGGAGAGGTTGACTTCCGCTTAACAAACGAAGTGGAATACAGTCTTTCACATTCAAACACAGGCGCTTACATCCAGTTGGATGGCACCAAATATGGACGTACATATGCGAAGCTGTGTCTGTGTCAATATCGACTTGGGAGACCCTTTCCAAGGCGATGTTGACTTCCACTCAACACACCCAGTGAAATTGTTGATTGTTGTTTCCCTTTAAAATGCAAGCACTCATCGCCGGATGGTCAGTGGTGGATGCTCGTGTTGTCAAGAATGTGTCAGTGTCAGTGTCGGAATTGGCATAACCAGTTGTACAGTGGCGCTTCAACATTGGAGATGCCTCTCCATGGCAATGATAACTTCCATTCAATGAACACTGTGGGATCGTTGATTGTCATTGCATATTGAAACATAAGTGCTCTTATGCTGTTGTATTGTGGTGGATTCTCGAGATGGAGTATGTGACGGTGTTGGTTTCGACATTGGGGACGTTTCCACATGACCGCAATTCCAATTGGAGAAGCTTCTCTGTAGGTGAATCTGCCTCAGCTAGCTCTAGGAAACTCATTCCTGTAGATCATGAATCCCCATACTCAGCCTCCCGGCTGGAAGAGGGGTTGTCGTCATTCAAGGTTTGGGGTGAAAGGTACATACTGTATAGCTTACACAGCTTCGTCGTTACAGTAGAAGTGTCCACAGAATTGTTGGATTCATAGACACAATTGCCACCACTGGTCTCTCAGGTTGCTCAAATCCTATACCCAGCACACTGTAGCGGCCCAACCTCCGCCCTCCACGGGGGTTATGGTCTGCCGATATCTCCCAACTACCTGCTGTTCATTACCGACTCACTTCTCATAGACTATCCAACACATACAGTATATAGACCTGCTTGGCTTTACCACCGTTTGACCTGTTATGGAATCGCTTCCAACACATTCCGATGTTGACCAGAACTCATCCAAGTGGTTGACCCGAGTTCTTTCAAGGGTGTTGACATGATGCTGATCAAACTCATGCCAAATTGGTCTTGGTACTTATCCCGAATGTGTCCTGTCAATGTATTGTTTGGTTGTCGTAATCTTGTATATCTGTAGAATTCATCACAGCAGACACCGCAGCCATTGTGGTAGTCGCAGCCATCACAACCAGCTAAGCGGTTGAGTAAGAGGATGATAACGGGAGCCATCTAAGTCCAGTGCATCGTGTAATGAACATCCTGAGTTCGTAGAGCATGCTGTTCACGGATGCGTTTCAACACCATCCCAGCTGATGCGGCCTCGCGCGTATAGCGGTTTGTCATTCGCCTGTGGATTCTTGATTGTTGTTCAACATGGTATCTCGATTGTGGTTGCTCCCTGGCTGAACATTAGTTGTGACGAACCTTTTGAGACAATTGATTAATTTTGTCTAAGTTGCACATGACGGTGGAGTTAGCAATAGTTCCAAATCACGGGGTCGACTCTGAGTCCGTTTCTGACACGAAACCCAACCAGTGCAATGTGTCTTACTACAACAAACCCCGGACTGTAGCAATTGGGCCGGTTTTACCACCAAAAACCGGGCATTGCAACATGACACATTGTTCTCCAATTGAGTATCTGAGTTCTGATCGTATTGTGATATTCTCAATACGTTCATACATTGTGCAGTGTGATGCGCGTATTGACCTCCCGGTTTCAGATATGCGAATGAACTAATATTTGGTGAGTCTCGATCGAAAACCAGGGTTCTTCGCTACATATTTGGCCTTATTTCACAGTCATTCAACGAATATTGCTCGGATCACAAATCTGAAAGTGTGAGGTGAAAGAGCGCATAGAACTGTGCAATGTGCAGAGTGATCACATCATGATACGATCAGAGCTCAAATACTTAATTGAAGCTAACGTTGAGCGAAAGTCGATGGAACTGTAGGATCGAACAATGGTGCAGTTTCACCCCAGCAAAAACCCTGCGCGCTTATATCTAGTCCGGGTAACAACTCCCCCAAGACCCAGCGGTTAAGATTTTTGGCCGGGAGTGGAACCCAACCTAACTGAACTGCCAACGTCACACTAGACTACTGGTGGGTTGCCCAGACCCTTTGCTAACAATTGCTGACACCTAGCCTATATATTAGCTGCCAGCCATAACCCAGAGCCCTGTGATGATGTGCTCAACAAAGACTTGGTCTAACACTCCGATTTCCCACAAATAGCAATGATGTATCATCATCAAGCGTACCTACTAACGTATGATCATAAGGCTACCTTCAATATTGTCCAAATCATGGCCCAAATGTAGGTCTCTCAGGATCGAGTGCTAAATGCCAATTCTGGAAAACAATGTTTCGAAGACGCAATGCTTCTAACCAGTGCACCTCTCAAGCCAATAGTGACAAGGACGCGACAACCATTTAACCACGTTGAGGACTTTTCCGAGTCGCGTGCAATGCCAAATGGGGAGCTACACATCAGCCAAATGTCAATCTGTGCGCAAGCCACATACGTACCTTCCAGACACTCCTGTCGATGGCAGTAGTGCTGCTTATTACATTCAAATGCTCCCTGGCCCCCCTGGAGTGCAGCAAAGTGCTGTCGGACTATACAAGACCATTCTCAGGTGCTCCTCAACACACCTGCAGTAATGGAGGTGCATTCAGGATGGTCCTTTTAGGATGGTCATATATCGGAGCTGCTGTAACCTCCGGGATGCTACGTGCCGGGATACTTCATGGGCAGTTGAGACTTCTGTGCAGCTCTGCGGGAGACTTCATACTGTATTCTCACAACAGGGGTTCTGAGGGCTCCATAACCACAAGGACTTTCGTCTATCATATTTATCTTTTTTGCAGTCACATGATTCGCTACCTAATAATATGGCCTGTATTATCAATCTAAGTGACTCTATATTGATTCAGACAGTCAATCAGCCTACAGACGGTGCTCAAGTATAATCGGAGGAGCATCTAGAGATGCCAAATGAGAGAATGTAGGGATGAACTTGAAGGCCATTGTGGCGAGAAAATCTGATTTTCGCCTCCACCACCACCACCACCACCACCACCACCACCACCACCATTCAATTCGACAGTGGGAAGCTGGTGGGGGCCATACGGAGGTACAGGGATCACAGAGTACAGAGATAGATGGATAACAGAGTCCGGAGATACGGGTACAACCGACATGGACTCATCCTGCTCAGCAATCATAGCCACATGATGTTTGTGTGGTTCATCATGACAGGGTACCCCTCCATATCCTCTTATCCTCTTCCTATACTCCTCCTCGAGCAAGAACCACACTATCTCATGCATTCCCTTTGGATACAATGTCGGCTCCACCATTTGACCACACCATCTTTGTGTGAACTTAGAGATGAACTTGGTGGCCAAACTGGACAGTGTTTGGAGTTGGACTTGAAGGCAGTGATCATGTGAGTTTGGTGATGCACTTGGAGACCAAGATCGAACAAGATCCGACATCCACATGAAGGCCGTGTGCAATTGAGATTGGAGCTGCATTTGGAGACGGTTGATCTAGAGGCGGTCAAGCTGCAGGTGCTCGATCTGGAGGCGGACAATCTTGTGGTTGCCAATGCGAAGGCGGTCGATCCAGAGATGATTGACAGGGAGGCAGCCGATTTTGAGTAACTCGTGACAGGGATCTGAGACTCAATGCGTTGGTCAACTCTTAATTGTTGGAATGTAGACAATGGAGAACACCATGGTCAGCAGAGTGATTGGAGAGCCAAGACTTGCTGGGAGTGGCAGACAGTCGATGTAGGGATGATGCAGTACTCAGTGTATGTTGCACTTGGTGTTAGCTTGCGATCATTGCATGGACAGATGGAGAGGGATGACTTGGCTTCATGGTCTTAGCTGATGGTAGAGTTGAGAACGAGAAAGAGGAAGATGAGAGGAGATGGGACAAATCATGGTGACAAACTGAGACATAGGAGTATTTCTTGCTGAAATCAATGTATCAGCCCGATACGACAGGTACAAGTTCCGTTCCGCCATGTACTCACACCCTTGCGTGCTCTTCCCAACCCCATATGGGAAGTTATACCCCTGATTTCTCATATCCGCTCCTATCCTGCATATCATTCTCATCTTCATCCCCATCTCTCACTTTGTTGCCCACAACTCTACAATCATTACAGAATCCAAAGTTAAGTCATCTCTGTCTAGCTCTTCTTGCCACAATCATTGGTTATCACCGAGTACAAGCATACACCAAGTACAGCAGCCACCCATGATGGTATGTATTCCCTTCAGTCCAATGATAACGAGCTGACCACTGAATGTAGCATCCGCTTCCGGCATGCCTTCCTACATGATTTACCACCAACAGCCAGTTCTCCATGAGAGCTCAATGGTATAGTCACCATGTCACATTCCCATTGTTGCAAGTTAACGAATTGATGAATAGAGTCTCTGCACCCAGCTCGCAACCAATCGACCACGCCCAAGTTCTTGTTCAATCCAGCCCAATCATGGCCTCCATGTTTGTGCGATCATGGCCTACCAGTGTATCACAAAACTCCCTCAAATACAGCCTTGAAGTGCATCTCTATGTGCACTTGTTCACAGCCGCCAAACTCACTTGATTACAGCCTCCAATCTTGCACTCTCATGGCCTCGCAAGTGCATCTCCAAACTCGCTCAACTGTGGCCTCAAAGTGCATCTCTGAGTTCACTCAATTGCCATCTTCAGATGCATCCCTAATTGATCTCAAGCACTGCCTGCAGCCAGTCCAGATAAACTGTGTGTAGATGGGTAGCTACATAGATACTTAGATACATAGATACATAGATAAGAGTACAAACGGAATACGTGAGATTTATAAATCGTGGAACAATCAGTAGTAGTTAGTATTTCCAGGTGCCGCAGCAGTGTTCCCAATGAAGAAGTTGATTTTCCCAGACTGCTGAACTGTGATTCCAGGTGCTCCCAGACTAGTCAATGGCACTCCCAGGCTTGTTGTTGATGCACCCTGGCTTGTGGCCCAGATACCCAGGTGGACCCAAAGTTCACTCCGACGCTTCGAGATATTCCCCAACATGTCACATCAGCACCTGTGGTACATCTGTACTAGTCATCAGAGATACCAGTTACAGCGATGGCCAGCCGGAATGCCCGGCTAGGGTCTGATACTTTGTTAACTATGACGCATCTATGTGTACAATCCACAGCCGCTCAGACACTGCTGGAGGCTTGCTGGGACTTCAAGACATTTTGCCGATGCGAAATAATATTGCTTGGTGTTTCAAGAGATTTGCTGACTGCATAGACTACATGAATCACAATCAGTTTTTCCGTCATCTCAACGATGCAAAATACATTCTTTAAAACTCTTATTGGCAATTCTGGTGATGTCTTTCCAATGCGACAAGCAGGCAGTTCATATGGTTTGTTGCACTGGGTCCACATGGTTGAGAAAGCATACGCCACCCAGAAATATTAAAGTGCATCTTTAGATGGGGATGAGTCCAGAGAGCTACTATAGGACAACTGCTGACCGCATTACTATACAGTTCCAGTGTCTTTTCATTGTTGAGAATGCTGGATCGATTGTTAAAGGGCTTGTTGCATTTGGTCAGACATTCGTAACAGAGGCAATTCAGAAGACTGTTGGTATGGTAGTTGTCAAACATCAGATGCAACCTTTGCGAGATTGAAGTTACCATGGTACGCCGCTTTTCAGTGTCTGAACAACTTATATTGTCCCTATGATGGCGATCCAAGGGGCTTCACACTGAACTCTGCTGATGCCACAGCCAGATGGTATGCAGTTTTACTTCAGCAACATGATTGACTTGAATGTTTTCAAATTGTTTTACATATTGATTATTCAATTCGATGCTTAAAGTAATTGTTACAGCTATATATAGAAATCTGATGTGTTTACTCTGGGTGCCCTAATTTTTGTTATGGGAGTTGGGCAAACTTGTATATAATCGATGTGTCAAGGGATTAAATAATTAAGAATAATCTTGACATCAGTTGAACAGTTCAAAAAATGGTTGAATCAATCAAAATCTAGAGCACCAACGTGTAAGAAACAATAAAGTATAGTAGCTTCATTGTATGGCTAAACAAGTTTTTGCAATATCGCAACAACACAGTCAAATCATTGAATGCTGTGAAGCATGGTGGACGTTTGCAAATATGTCGCTCTGATTATTTGTGCAGAATGTGGAGGAGGAGCGGCATGTGGGGTACATTTTCAGAAACTAATGTCGCCGTTTGATGATGCAATCTGCTTCAAGCTTTCCCATGCAAGGTGTCTGAGGCACATTCGGGAATGGATGTTTGGGCATTTCCGGCCTCTTCACTCCCTTCCACTTGTTGCGCTTGGTTCCTTGCTTCGTTGGTGTCATGTAGGGTTCCTCATCCCTCCACTCACCCTCCTTTCTAACATTATCGCTACTGTCGCTGAGAACTGGTGTGCGACTTCTTTTCGGGGTCTAGGCCATTCCCACAGTGTCTACGTCTTCTCCCATGTGCATACTGATATTTTCCTCCAACAGGATACACTTTCATTCGAGAATTCCACTGCTTTCCCTTGGTATCAACAAATGATCCTTGGGGATAGCACAGAGATCGAAGCCCAAAACACTTCCATTGGATATTGTTGACTGTCTTGGTGCTTGGAATGGAAGCCTAACACTTCTTCCATAACTGGTAACCAGTGGTAACAACAGTTCTGAAGAACTCTCTCCTTCTCTTTTGCATCTTGTATCTCCCTTAACTCCCATTTTTCCGCTAAGGTCGAAGTATGTTCTCATTTCTTCCAGGTTACTTGTTAGGTGTCCAGACTCAACTCTCGATGTCACTTCACTATTCTTGCACCACCTTAACTCATCTTTGATTCTCGCCTTATAAAGTTCATACTTGACCCTATCATTCTTTTCTCTGGCCTTAAGTTGGTTGTACTCAGCCATTCCAAAAAACTGGCTTTGCGGGTCCTCTCGAGCAATCTGTGAGGTCGTAACTGATGTATCTGGGTCCAGCTCCAAATGCGGTCCCATTATCATATCCAGCATTCCGCATCACCCACAATTAGACACTGTTGCATTGAAAGGCTCCGAACTTGTTTTTGCAGCCATCCGTTTCCTAACATTCTCTTTAGCTCTCCCAAAGAGGTCCTTAACACGAGGGGTTTGTTTTCTACCTTCAAAGAGGTTCATAGTTGCAGCTTCTAAGCAGTTGAAGTTTGTTCAACTGAAAACCGAAGCAAATTTTTTTTCGCGATAACAGAATTGCTTGGACCAAATCGGGCTTTGCAAAACTAAAAGGCCGTGTGGTGTGTTGTCAGAGGTTTGTTTGTTTTCAGCATGTTGCATTCGGCTGCTACGGAGCCATGGCATAACACTACAGTTTTCCCCTCTACTTCCGCTTCCACGCAAATGAAAACTCAAAGTACCCAAGAATCTGACAAAACCCAAAGCCCCGAAATTAACTCCCACACAGCAAAGTTGCATCTGCCACGCTCCCCGAGAAACCTGCATCCTCCCTCTAACTGCCCAATTCTGTTTGTCTCGCCCCAGTCCCAATAATTGTTGGCAACCGTCCAGCCGGCAGGCAAGGTACCGTTTCGGTAGTCTCATCCTCTGTGATTCTAGCAAGTTATTATCCTGAGCCCGATTCCAAAAGTATAACCTCCGACCCCAGTTAGATGACTACCCAATTCATAACTCTCGCTAGCTCCCCTCGAGGGTCTCATCCATGTTATGGCAGTGGAATACCCCAACCGTGCCGAAGGGCACAGGAGGTCATAGGTTAGAGCCTGAGTACTCCCTAAAACATTCATGGTGCCGTGTTGATCGTAGGGCTGGGTCTGCTATGTGTGGCGGGTGGTGATGTTATCGTATGCTCATCGATCACTCTCTCAGCACAGTCTTCACTGAGGTGCGCGGTATTTGTCGTTGAAAAAGTCATCATGACTGGCATAAAACAGTCGAACGCAGGCGAGTTGCCTCAGATGGAGACTACCGATCGGTGTCAATGCTGAGTGGTAAATCGATGTCCTCGGTGGACTTAGGTACACCCAGCATACTCCCTATGGCAAGCAGAAGCAAGAAGGGCAGACACACACGGGGGAAAGCTGTGATGAAGCCAAAGTAAAACCCCTCTTTGCCCCACGAGGGGAAAAGCTTGGCAAAACCAGGCGGAGGAAGGTGTTATCGAAGGTGTGTGTGTGTTGTCGGAGGTGTGTACGCGACATACTATTCGGATGCCTGCTGTATCGCACCCACAACTTTTTGTATTGTAGAGCGAGCAAGTCCCGATTGTTAACCTGTTTTCAGATATTCCTGAAATATATCCTGTGAAACTGCCGTCAATAATTCTGTCGGGCACATTTGTCCAACAAGCGTCAGCGTACGCTAAGTGGTCAAAATAAGGTGCGGCTCAAGCTCCGAGAACGGTACGCGATATTAGGCGAAGAGCGCGTCACAACCCCTCAACGCGTGTTTCTATAGAGTCGAAATGATTTCTATTCTATAACTATCTGTGTCTATCTATGTACGGTCAGCCGGGGTATTTGGAGATTGCGCTTAGGTGCACTTGGAGAGGGCTCTCGGGTACGCAGTACTTGGAGATAGTGCTTAGATGCACTTGGAGAAGATTCTCGAGTGCACTTGGAGATTGTATTTGAAGATGCACTTGGAGAGACGGTGCTTGGGAGCTGACTTGAGATAGTATTCAGCATTAACTCACGATCCCGTAGTGAGCAAGTAGGGTGAGATGACTGAATTTCGTACTCAGAGCTGGCTGGGGATGGGTAGAATTTGTCTAGAGAACTAGAACTCATGTGCGGAAGTCAACTTACCTAAACCGATCCGGCAGGTCGTACCACTTTTCTCCAATCTCTCTCATCTCCATCCTCCAGCTCTCTATCTCATCCACTACTAACACCGAATACGTCTCCAGCCAGCCCAGATCAACGGTCTCCAGCCATCTCCCGGAAAACCAAGATCTACCGCCTCCAGCCAGTCCAGATCGACCTTCTTCAAGCGCATCTCCAAGTAGCCCGAGTGCGTCTCCAAGTATTACGCATCTGAGGGCTCTTTCCAAGTGCACCTTCAAGTTCACCTAAGTACAATCTCCAAATACTTTGACTGACTGTACATAAATAGGCATAGATAGTTAAAGAATAGATGTCATATTATCGTCTACAAATGTTTCATAATGGAATTGAAACTGACAAGTCGAGTATCCCTGTCTAAACAAGAAGAGTCGGTTTCAGTGAGATATAAGTCTGAGCGCAGGATCTTTGCTCCAGCGCACGGCTGGTTCCGCTTGAATGTGAGCTCATTATTTCAGATGCTGGCCCGGTGAAGACGATTGTTAGACGTGAAAAAACCTACTTGACGAGCTTTAGATACCCGTGATCTCAGATCGTGTATGTATCCACCTCAACCCTGTTCCTTTTGTTTTTTTGTATTGTTTTAATCATACTGTATTCACTCTATTTAGAGTATGACAGCCCCTTACTCCCCTCCGCCTCCGGGCTAGCCGGCTAGCTGGCGGAGCTCCGCTCCTACTACCTGTCGTCCCCTTCTGACAAAGGAAAGAAAAGCATCCCATCTGAAGGTGATCTATATAAACTACAAAGGCAATGTGATGAAATCATGGAGAGCTCGCCGGCTCCTACTCCTCTTCCTCCTCCGCACGTTTGGGCAGGAACTTCCCGATATTGGTACCTATCCGAAAGTCCATCACTGGCATTTCGCACTGCTCCATGGAGAGCAGCTCAGCGACTTGCACGTGTCAGCATCTGCCTGCTCTCCATCCCGTTGCTCTCCCCACCTCTATGAAGAGTGTCTTCTGCTGGTAGGCTCCCCATCGGCTGCATTGGCTGAAAAGATGCTCCCTGATCAGGGGTACGATCCAGCCTCCGCCACCGCATGACCAGCAGCTGTCATGGTCTCGCTATCCGAACCGTTGTAGGTGCGCTCCCGCAAGTGCGTGTCTTGATTCCAGTCGGTAGAACATGGCTGCCAGTGGTTTCGCAATATTGATTGGGATGGGTCTCTTGCTCCCAGCTTTGCCATTGAGTCTGTAGCCATAATGATTACTGCATTTGTCGGCCTCCCATTGAGCCTTCACTGCTGACTTTGTTTCTGAGATGTGTCTTGGCCTGGTCACCGCCAAGGTGTACACTCGCACTCACACTGTGCCTGATCTGGGGCCCTCTCTCGCTTGATTCATTTGGCCATCTGCCTCCTCATTTCCAGTGATGGCAGGGTGTCCTTGATCCCAGTGGATTTCTGTCTCTATGCTGGCTTTGCAAAGAGTTCTCCTGCTCCAGTTGATCCACCTGGCAAGAGGCTGCACTGCCCCAGGATCCAGCAGCTCCATTCGTCAAATGGCCTTTTGGAAGTTGGGGAAGATGGCTACCATCATCACTGCATGTGTCTGCAGGGTGTCCTTCTTACTCAGTGACCCACTGAGTGCAAGTCCGATTGCCCTCAGATCTGCATCAGAGACTTCCATTCGTCCGGTGCCTTCGTTGCTGTGCAATGCGCTCCAACAGACTCCGTGCTTATGCACTGTGGCAGCTCCCACTCTGCCATCGTCGGATCACGACCCAGCTGCCCACCGCTTCTAGGCCCATGCGCCTACTTTAGCGTTATGTTCTCTCACCCACCTGATCACCTCACTCTTGGCTGGTGTGTCTTCGCTCAGTATGACCATCTCAACCGCTGGCTCTGGCTCAGGGTTAGGGCAGCGCATGGTCGCCGCTTCCCGGCGTTGGTTTTGCTCCTTTGTTATAACTCTGCATATCGCTGCGCCTGATGGGGAGTGGTCATGCACCACCTTGAGATTTGAGACTTCACACGCGCTTGTGACCCTTGCTGTCAATCGTTGCTTCATAGCATCAATGGCTACCTGTGGAGGAGTGTGCCCTGACTCTCTCATAAGTGCTCCCATTGGGGTCATGGGAAGCGTGCCCACTGTTGATCTACCTTGCCGATTGAGCAACAGTTAAAGATCCTCTAGTTTGCTTGTCTTTCACTGGTCTTGCTAAAGCTTACTTCAATTCAATGTGACGGCTTGAACAAGAGCAATCTGAACACTGTGTATTCCCTCGCAGATAATTACGTGCATCATTGTAAGCACCCACAACCGGGCGACTGCTGCTCTGGCCTTCTTCATGCATTGGTTGTGACGCTCTTTAATCATCAGGTGGGCGTCCATACAAACTTCCAGCCATCGTGACGCCTCTTTATTATATCAGAGGAAGCGATTTCCTACTTTGATTATGGCTGTGAGTTTCGGGCGGAGGTGCTTCTTGCTGCCTCTCTTGTGTTTGGATTATGCTACCTCCATCATTCCATTGTTGAACTGGAGATCTCGTCTGCTGGCCCACTCAATGCTCGGTACTTCGCAGGCTTCAAGTTTTTCGACCACCTGGTTCACGTTGTTCCCAGATGCCTCCCATCCCATGTCTTTGACACAGAAGAATCCTTAACCCTGAACTCTATCTTCCACTGACTGTATGATTCCAGCGGTGTGTATCGCACAGCGAATCGGCGATATGGGTGAGCCCAGTGGTACACCTGCTTCCACTGGGTGACTATGTAATACATTGCCTTCGATTACCATCTCCACTGCCCTCTTGAACAGATAGCTCTGGGTCCATCATATGGAATCAGCATCTATCTTCTTTGCCATCATTGCAGGAGTAGTCTTCGTCTCGCTACGCATCGGAATATGGCCATGAGGTCCATCGGGAGCAAACCAATAATGTTATCGTCTGTTCACGTGGCAAGCGCTCTGTCAACCATGATGGCTGCAGCGTCAATGGACAACCTCCTGTTTCTGGTACCAAAATCGCCATCGCTTAGCAGTTCTCTTCACTCAGTCTTGTCAGATTGCAGTTCTGCGACTACTTTCTCAACAACGTTCCGCATGCAACTGAGCAGACAGGTCATTCGTTATGATGTCGCCTGCAATGATTCCACCAGTCCAGCAATGGACCAGTCCGTACTGGAGCCGTCCAGTCTAGTCCAGGTCCAGTCCAAGAAATTTTTGGACCGGGATCGGACCAATCCCCAATTTTTCTGGACCTGGACTGAACTGGCCTTGATTGCTTTGGACCAGTCCACTCGGGCCGAATCGGCCTGAATACGCTGGGAGTTACCGATACACTCAGTCAACAAATAGACTCATACATGTAGACTCATCTTGCCATTCACAAGTCACCATGTGTTGACTAGGGATTTGGCCCGGTGGCTTCCTTAGTCTTCGATACCGGTGGAGTTCGGCATGAGGCCAGTGGCTGGCCGCCCCCACCAGCCTCACCTGCCCCCACAAACCTCGCCTACCCCCTCAAGCCTCGCCTGCCCCCATGGTGAGGAGGGCTCGGCACTGGTACTCAGCTTTGCGCTCTGGCTTTGGCAGTCGGCATGGAGTTTTCCTTCTCTCTCTTTATATATAAGTCTATAGTTTGCCCTCTCTTTGGATCGATAGACAATTGAGCTTCCTCGTTCTTCTCTTTTACTCTCAACACCATGCACATCTTACTCCTCACCACTTGCCACTTGCCACTTGCCACTCACCACTCGTTTGGTATGGTTGGGATTCTTGTGGTGGTGCTTGCTAGCAGTGGGCGGGTTGGTTCATAGTGATTGCTTGCAGCGGGTGGTTGTTATGAAGTGACGTTGTGTCTGAGTTAAGGTAGCAGGGATTACTGTCTCACTTCTTTAGTTTTACGGATCTACTTTGAAAGTGATGTATATTATCCTGTTTGGACTGGTCCAGACCAAGCCCGTCCAGTCCAAGACTGCCAGTCTGGTGCCCGGTCCAGTCTGACCTTCCTCTGGGACCGGACCGGACTGAGCCCCACCCCAGACGGGGTCCTTCCGGACATGTGGAATCATTGGTCGCCTGTGTATAATCGGCCAGTGTTGCCTTTTAAATCGCCGCCCTGCTTGAGCGTTCCCTGATGGCTGGTTGACGACCCATGCGGACCGCTGCCTTCTTTGGTCCTGCAATTCTTGTTCTGTTTCACTGCCAGAGTAGGCATATGGCTCCGAATGACAGCTTGTCTGGCCCTCTGGCTGACTTAACTGACTGCGAGGCCAGTGCTTGTTCGACCGACTGCTCTGTTTTGTGTTCATGGGCCTTGCCTGCTGGAGGTAGTTCATTGTACTGGTCCCCGTCATTCAGGGGGAACGACTCTCCCCTGAGCAGTTCCTCTTTTTCGGCACTGTTGTTTGTGTGCTTCCAATCTCTGTCAGTCAGCGCTTCCACAGTGGCTCCCGCACGAAGGTTGGTAAACTATCCTGCCCTCCAGATCTCGATGCCCCATAAGTTTTGCAAATAGTCATCCCACACCAGGCTCTGAGACTGTCAAATTGACTTCTGCAGCTCTGCTTTCGCAAGCGCTGCCCCCTCTGACCTCCTTCCAGTTCTCTTCTGTCTCCAGAGTGTGATTCACCTCTCCTTCATCGCACAGTTCCACCACACCTTCGATTCAGCGCAGATTCGTACATGCTTCGCTTTGGCATTGAGGACATTGCTCCGTATTTCCTGATACCATTCGGCCTCTTGCTCTTCATCGTCTTCTGTGCATTCCTCGCCTAGATGGCCTGTTTCTCTCACCTCCTCCTTCCAACGTTTCTCTGCTGCTTCTTCATCCTCTTCTGACATGGTGGCCAGTTTCCATCCTGTGACCTGCACGTGGTCTGCCTCCTCCTGTTAGTACACTTTAAACTCCCACTGGATCACCTGGAGGTCGGAGATTGAATCATGGCTCCTGACCAGTGCCTTCCATTGCGTGGTCAGTCCGGTGGCAACTGTCAGGTCTATGACTGATTTGCCTCGTTCACCATTATTCGCCCAGTGGTGATTGGGCCTGACGTCATTTCCGATGTCTAGCTCGTATGTGTCTATAATCTCAGTTTGAAATGTTGCCGCAGATTGCGACTTTCATCTCGGGTCCCACCTTCGGTTGTGTGCATCCATATTGCCCACAATTATTGTGGCACCACCCTGTCGGATCTTTCTGTGCCATTTGAGCTTCCTCATCCTTCTCTCTCCAGTGTGTATGTCTCTTGGATGATAATCATTAATCATGCTCAACATCATTTCTTTTCTTGGGTGTATGTCAATCATCATGACATCGTTGTACGTGCCCTTGCCCACATCCGTCTGGTCGTCTGTTGCAAGGCCAGTTCCATTGCGCACCGCTGTCCAATGTCTCATTTATTGTCAAATTTTATTTGCTGGCTGACTGAATCCGATTCTCCCTCTTTCTCCCGGTGGCTTCTGCAACAGTATTCAATCTACCATTAGATCCACTCACGTCTCCAGCGCTGCCATGGGGCATGTGTAAGACCTGGCGCATTTAGGCTGGATTGCTATACTCGTTGGACGTGGTGACTTCCATTTCGATCTCTGCAGTCGTCTCACTCAGTGTCACGTCTTTATACTCCTCCGCCCCGTCCTTCTTCCCAGTATCACCTAACTCTTCCTTCCTCATCGCCTCACCTTGCCTGTTTCTTGTATTCCTAGCCTGCCAGGTGCGTAGTGCTACTCTGTTGGCTACCATTACCTCAGATGTCTCTTGGCCATTAGATTGCGCTTTGCTGCTCTGTCGCGCGATTGTGATGACTTCGATTTTCTTCCCACCCTTTCTGCTGAATGCAATATGTTTCCCCTTGCAGTTCAGGCGGTTTTCTAGGATGTGGCTGCATAGTTCCCCATGTTGCGATGAGCACATGACGACATTGAGCCTGTGCCCATTCGATCCTGGTGGTCAAGCCCAGTAACTGCACATCGATTGATGGTGGGTGAACTTGCTCTCCATGTGGCCCCAGCCACAGTGGACTTTGCAGAGGCTGTCGGGGCTCGCATTCGTCTATGGTTTGACTTTGTTATGTACTCCTGCAGCAATTTGTCATTTGTTCACTTGTCTCTGTGCCACATACGTCCCCCTCCCCATGAAGTCCACCGATGATGCCTTGATTCCTCCTCTGTGCTCTCTCTCCCTGATGATATGGGGGTTCAATAGCCATCTCACCTGAGTAGGAATTGCCACTCCCTGGTACTCTGCCTGAATCTGCTCCCTCATGTTTGGTAATACTTCTGTGCTGTGGCCCATGGATCACAAGAGGGGGAAAGTGTGGATTGTGAATTGTTTCCAAGCTTTGTTTCCTTCCATGTCCATGATCCCCATGTCGACTGATTTGGCTGGCTGAATAATCATATCTTGGTACTGAAGAGCTATCTCTGCAGTTGTGTATTGGTGCAAGACAGGAGTTTTTGTGCAATTCGGATTTCTTCTCGTGGGCATGATCCGGGTATATGTCAATCATGCTACTGACACAGTGCTCAGTTGACTGCTGATGCGCTTTCCTCTTCCATCTTTCTGAGTACGGGGATGCTTATGTCGCTCCTGATAATCAGCCATCTGTCTGCCATACCCGAGCTGATAGGTGGAGCTGGGCCCGGCTGTAGTGTTAGCAACGGTTCCAGACCGTCACCTCCAGCCTGGGTCCAGGTCCAAACTGAACAGTTGCCAAATTGTCGTTCCAGGTCATCAATAAACCGGAACTATCCACTCCAGTACAGTTTGATGGTAAACTCCCAATCCATCTGAATTAGGCAGGTTGTCAGTGGGTCACGTAGCAGGTCCATTGATAGATTCATATAAGGCTTTTGTTTTTACAATGTGTTAATAGTATCTTGTCAAAATCGCGTTTTCAGTGACCAATAATGTGATTTTGTTTGTTGTGCTGTTTGCAATATCGATCGATTTGGTATCTGTCTATCAACTTTGATATGTTGGATTTTTGCCAATCAAGGCTGTCAAGAATACAGTTATGCGCGCAAAGATCTGCACATAGCTTTGGTTACAAACTATGCCAGAACTTCAACTGTTGACGCTCCATTGATGCTCATCTTCAGGATTCCGCAGAGAGCATGTCGCTGTTGTTTTTGGCATTTAAGGCTGCCAAAATCTCATAAATGGATGTCGGCAACTAATCGGAATAGAAATTATGCATGATGCAAAGCGTCAAATCATTGACACTTGGTTGACGCTCATGCTAAGAATCACGCGGTGACTGTGTTCCTCTCTCTTTCGCCACTACAAGCTGCCAATATGTCCATTGTGGAATACAACTACCAAGTCACTGGTGGTTTCTGTACTTACAAGACCAGAAATCGTTGACGCTCCGTTGACGCTTACTTTAATATATTATGCACCCAACATCTTCTGCTGTCAGCATATGTTGTCTTCATGATTTCCCTGTCTCGTTTGATTTTCTGCCCGATTGATACTCGGCCCTGTCGCCATGCCGAGTGGCTTCATAATTGTGCACTGTTCACTCTCACACGACTCAACGCAATGTTGCACGCGACAAGATTCATTGCACCTGCTATCCATCGAGTTATGAACGGCTATCCAGATGGTACTTGTTACCGTCCGCCCGTATTATATCTCTTACTGAAACTCTCGGTCAAGCTACATAGTGAAGCTGGAGAACAATTCACGCATTCTGTGCTACATTTTCTTCACTCCTTTGTTTCTCCTCGTTTCTACTGCATTGACCGTCACCAACACCATTGCCGGCTGTTTGTTGGAGTTGCGTATTGGCCAAACCAATCCGGGAACAATTGCCGCTGCACTCACATTCTGCTGCTGTATACATTCCGCATCCTCAATATAACTGGCAGAGTCAGGTGCAGGTGATATTGGTAACAAGAATGTGATACTGGAAACAGGATCACAAAAGTGTTCGAAGTTCCTATCGAAGAATCAAGACAAGCCAAGGGTCGAAGCTATCCATAGTCGGAACATGCTTTGATATACCAAAGAAGTTGTAAAGAGAGATCAAAAGGACATCCTACAACATCAACAACACCCTCTTTGAATACATTTCATCTGCTATCCACGAACCATTCCTTATGCCGCTATGTACCATCCGAATCTTACCCCATGATCTTACATACCCACAGCGCTACTCTTATCATAACAACCACGCCACCTCACCCGACGTCACAACAGCTCAGACCACTTCTGTATCATATCAAACTATTCCGCCACTATCTCACTGCGTCCTTCGCATCTCTCAATGTCTCCGCCTGTCCGTCACACAATTTGTTCCACAACTTCTCCGCATCCCCACCTTTATCCCCTAAATACCCTCAAACCTTCCAGCGCCATGACAGTATCCCCCCCTTAGGCTCGAGGACCACCGAGACCATTCTCTAAGGGTCCGGGCTTCCCTGGATAACCTCAATGATACTCTGCCACTGCTTGCAACCCATTGACAAACTTTGCTGGTTCCCAAGTGAGGGAGTCATAGCCTGTCCGTCGAATAGGTTACTGTAACTGAATCCGATATACCCCACAATCATCAACACTCGATACTTGTTACCCACCTTAACCATCAACCTCTACTGACAGAGGGGGATCAATCCGTTGTCCTACCATGGGGTCCTCCACAACCGGATCCCAAAGGGAAACAGCTTGCACCCAATGAATTTCGTATTGACACAGGCAATTCCACTTCATAAGCGTAAGGGGACACTTGCCTACACACCCCGACTGGTCTGAAGCGCTTCCAATTCAATTTTTGTATCGGCCATATAGTTCGTTTATTGCAAGCATCAATCTACTCATCGGATCCAACTTGTATATTTCGTGCAGGTTTACGTCCTTGATTTGCACCTTCTTCCTGTAATGCTTCGCTCTGTCTCATTGAAACCCGCAAATGGTCATGAACCTGTCGCATCGTAGGCTAAACTTGATCTGCATCCAGGCGTCATCGATCCTGATCTTGTGTTGGTTCCCCTGCCAACGACATTTGTAGATCCACGCCCTGAATTGCAAAGAACGGGGTACACTATGTAGCCTCAGACATTTCATTATTCGCGGCAAAACTCAGCGAGGGGTAACCATTGCACCCAATCATCCTTTTGATGGTGAACAAACACTGCAAGATACTGTTCCATTCCGGCATTTATTCACTCAGTCGGACCAGCTGCCTGTTGGTGGAACACCGTGGACATCCATCGATCAATCCCTAGCCGGCTACAAATCTTTCCCCAAATGTTCGAAGCAAACTGCGGTCCTTGATCCGAAACAACAGTCGTCGCCAGGCCATGAAGGCGTACAACCTCTCGATGATACATCTTTGTCAGTCCTACCGCGTCTGCAGTTGTCTGACACAGAATTAAATGACGCAATTTCGACAGCCTATTCACCACCACCCAAACTCCATCGAACCCCTCACACTCAGGTAACCCTACAAGGAAATCCATCGAAATATCTTCCCACGGCTTCTCTGGTACCGGCATTGGTTGAAGCACTCCAAACTTTGCATACCTTGAGATCCTAGATCTTTCGCAACTGTGACAGTTCCGTACATACTGATCCACCTGTCTTCCCATATCCTTCCAGTAATACTGTCTATCCAGAAGGTCAAATGCTTTCGCCTGTCCTGGGTGTCCAGCCAATGCGGTATCATGATGCACCTGTATCAATCGTAACAGTAACTGATCCCCCTCAGGGTCATACCGCCTCCCTCAATACCACACCTGTCCATCCTGCTCGCCACATTCTACCACCATAATCTCCCTTCAGCTATTATTTCATCATATAGCGTCCAATATTTTAACCGGTAACGGATCGTCTAGATATGCATGTTCAAACACATCGGATAACGAAGAGCCATCCTGCGCTGGTATGCCATTCACCAACAACCATAATCAATCTGGTAAATTGTGGGGCTTCAAAACAGCTTGTTCGATATTTTTTAATCATTCATCCCCCCCCTCAGGGAAGTCTCCCGGCCTCCTTGTCAATGCATCTGCTGTCCCATTTGGTTCTCCAGGTTGACGAACAATGTTATGATTGCACCGGATTAGAAACCCTGATCTGCATGCCTGTCTTCTAATGAGCAGCTTCTTTGTCATAAAATAGTCGAGATTTTTATGATCAGTTCTCAACTGTTAGGGTTATACAGCACGTTCACATTCAGGTCTCCATTCTTCAAGTGCCTTAATGATCGCCATCAACTCCTTATCGTATATATCTTAATCGCACTTGGCCGGTGAAAGTTTCTTTGAGTAGTATGCCCCAGCATGCAGGACCCCCTCATCGTCCTATTGTAACAATACTCCTGCAGACACATAATCAGAAGCATCTGTATCAACAATCACTTGCCATTCATGATCAAAATGTCGATCTGCTGGTGCAGTCGTAAACACAGTTATCACAGTCTTGAAAGCCAAATGTTGTTCCGTTTCCGTATACATGGTTCTTCCTTCTTGGTTAGCCTCGTCAATGGTTCCGCATTCTCAGAGTACTTAGAGATAGACCGCCAGTAATAATTTCAAAAGCTGAGGAATTGTTGAACTTCAAAAAGGATATTCAGCCGCGCATTCTTAGTCTTCTTTTCAGGGCTTGAATTCCGTTTAGTTTCAACCCTATCCTGATTCTTTGAAATCCTATTTGTCGATATATGCAACCCCAAATATCGCACTGTTTCTTTATGGAACTCACATTTCTCTGGCTTCAAATATAACCCTGCTTCCAACAAACATTTCATATCCCAGAAAACGTGGGCAACATGTTCCTCTTCGGAATCGCTATAAATCAATACATCATCCAGATACCCGCCTCCCTAATAGCATTATCGATATAGCCCTGGCAGTCTGCAGGTGCATTCATTGTTCCAAATTGCATTACTGTAGGTTCACACAGTCCATATCCGGCTATGAAGGCCAGCTTATGTTCATCTCCTTCCTTCACCCAGAGTACGTTATAAGTTCCCAGGACATCTAGCTTCGTATGTATCTTGGCCTTCCTTAACCAATTCAATGTATCAGTTATCAGCGGGAGGGGATACCAGTTTTTTATCGTCTTACAATTAATATTGCGATATTCAATCCAAAAGCGTAGCGCTCAAAGCAGTGACTTTGGGAACAAAGCTGGTGCCACAAACGGTGAAGATGACTGGCGGATAAATCATTTGGACTTATTCTGTTCCAACCATTCCTTCAGGACTGCCAATTCCGCTCTTGACATTGACTATAATGGTCCCCATGTTGGTGTCTCCCCATTCTTCTGGTGAACCTCATGGTCAATGCCCGGTCGATGTGGTTGTAGCCTCTCTGCCAATACCTTCCTGAACAATGGGAGGAACTCATGATTCTGTTCGAGGACAATCTGCTCCGACGGGCGTTCTTTTAAATCCTATCTCTTCAATCACCATATTGACATCATATAACGATGCTTTAAACACCATAAGCTTCCCTTCGCGAACTGAATGAAAGAATGATGCCCTATTTAGCATCCTAATATTCCCTTGGAATGGTCTCTGCGGCCGTATCTGTGGCTCAAATGAATCCTCAGCATGATATACGTGTTCTGGGGGTTTCTCCATAACTCCTTGAACCATTACTGGTGCATCCTGGCAATGTGTAATTCAATATTGTGATCCAACTGGAACGGTATTTGATGCAAAGCATACCACTACATCATGACGCTGTAGCCAGGGAATTCCGAGGACCATTGGATAATGTGCTGATTTTGTAACAAATATAGGTAACTGCTCCGCACGATCCTGTATCTTCATGCCAACCTTGACATCATGCATAATATCACCAGATTCTATGCGTCTTCTGTCAATTACCTCAACCTGTCTCTTCTCCTAATGTTCCTGAAGGGGTATCTGATACTGGCTAGCAAAATCTTGATCCATGAATGCAATGCCAGTAGCTCTGCAATCAATCAATGCATGAATAGGTATATCTTGGTCATTCACGGTCAATGTGCAGGTTATAACAAAATGTTTCCCTTCCATTTATCCATCCAATACCTCCACCTTGCTTACTGATAATCGCGAAATTCTAAAACATTTTAAAGCATTCAAAACAAACCTCTTTCTGTCAACCGAAGTGCCATCCTGCTTGGGTTGACCTAATCTTTTCCCAATTCCTCATAACCTTGCATGGTTCCTACTTGCGTATTCTGCGCTCCAGCTGCCTAGATCGTCTGAGTCATCTTTCTCGCCGCACATTCTGCCGCCCTGTGGTTAATCCCACCACAGTACAATCACCTTCCATCCGCAAACATCTTCGCCCACTCCTCCGCTGAAATTCTTCTCCTACCTGCGCTGTGATCCATAGGCGCAGGTTCAGTATATCCAGCAACGTTTCCTGCAGGGGCTGTCTTGGGGACTTTCGGAGCGGGAGGGGGTCTGCAGTATGCGAAACCTATCCCTCATCCCCTATTCTGCACCGCCATCACCGCCTGTCGTTGTCGAATCTGGTTATCCCGCCTCTGACAGACCGTTACGAATGCAGGGAGATCCTCCGGCATATCACTATAAGTGAATGAATCCTTCATCTCCTCTGATAACCCCATCCTAAGAGCATTCCGCAGGGCTGAAGGGTTCCAATCATGGTCAGCAACTATACTTGGAACTCAGCGTAGTCATGAGAGAACTCACAGGTCATTTGGTGAATCTCCACCATTTTGCATGCGGCATTGGCTACTCGGTCAAGGTCCCGAAAAGCTGCTTCTGGGAGCTATATACACTCTAGTTGATCCCCCAGCCCAATCGTTCCGTCCTCCCGGAAGTGTGGCAAGATCTGGCCTAAGGCTTCTAACCTCAGGCCGTTGAATGCATACCGCATCTTCGACTGTTCGTCGGGTACGCTGGGGGTTATGTGTCGTATGACCATCCTGAGTTAAGCAATGCAGCCTCTCAGCTGAGTTCGATCCGATGCTGGAGAGTCCGGGGAGTCGGAACATTACTGGCCTCTGTCTTCCGGGGCTTGGGGCGCAGCTGGTGCGGCCCTGGCTGCCAGGGTTAGAGCATTCGCTAACTGCATTCTCATACTGCAGGCCTCCTCTCCAGATTGCTGTGCGTCCTGAGTCCTGTCTGACAACATGTGTTGGAGGTCCTCGTTGGTTCATGGTGCCATAGATATATGTCCGGACTCGTCCCACTTGCTCGTCAGAGACTGTATTCGTTGCTCCATCCCGGGATGATCGCACTGCGGGGTGAGGAATTGCTTGTCCTGCAGGTCTGTAATCTGCCACTGCAGTTTGATGATCTGTTGTGGATGGTTGCACACCATATGTACTTCCCGGATCGGCTGAGAGTACGGTGCCACCCTTATCAGCACCTCCTGTGTCTGTGCAAATGCCTCGGACAGCTCATCGAATCCGATGGCGTCCTGCTGTATGTTGATGTACGCCATGATGGTGCATTGGTCCTCAGGAAACACCCGGGCCGCTCAGGGTTCCGTTGATCCTCACATGGCACGTGATCAAACACAGCTACCAGTGCCAACTGGATACATCGATTTAGGATAGAGTCGGAGTTGGGGGTACTACAACAATCAAAGGAATTGTCCAAGATTCAGCTATTGTTGCTGCAGCTGCTGCGTGTCCAATTGATGATTGTACACCTAGACATTTGTGTCCTTTGCAATCACAAGGTTCCTCGGGATGGCACTCGGTAAACAGACCAGAATGTAGTTAGCGATTCTTAATCCAATGTTGTCCAAACACTGGGTCATCAATTTCGAAGCCGCTGTCCTATGTGTCTCCCTATGTGCAATTCATATTCCCCAGGGAGGGGATGTCAGATTGTTCCCGATGTCGGGATCCAAAGGTTCCTCCTCAAAGGTTACCGGAAGTACTGCATCTATATTTTCAAAAGCATTCACAGGTTCGGGTTCAAAACAAGACAAGGGGTTGCGGCAGGATCAACCCAATTCGTTCGGGAAGTACATTAAATATTGTACTGGTGCATCCGAATTGGGGATCGATGTGGCGACTGACGGATATTAAATCCGGCAAAGGGAAGTAACTCATCGACACAATTGTCGCAAACGTGTATCCAACCATGGTTCAGTGGTACGTAAACCCCACAGGGAACAGAGCATGGTTCGGAACAATACCTTCACCCTGTGGAGGGATGTAGGCACATTTAACATCTGGTGTGATATTGTGGACTCGTTCTAGTGTAATGGGCAGAGTCTGGCGCAGGTGATATTGGTACCTAGGATGTGATAGCGGAAACGGGGCAAACAAAAGCGTTCGAAGTTTATATCAAACAATCAAGCCAAGACAAGAGTCGAAGCTATTGAACGTCGTAACATGCTTTGCTATACAACAGACCGAGTAAAGAGAGCAGAAAAGGAAATCCTCCAACATCAGCAACAGTCTCTTGATATACAGTGCGTCTGCTATCCTCGGATCATTCCTTATGCTCCGATGTACCATCCGAATCTTACCCAATTATATTCCACACCACCAGCACAACTCTTGGCATAACAACCACGCCACCTCGCCTGACATCGCAACACCTCAGACCACTTCCTCATCATATTACATTGTACTGCCACCATCGTGCCGCTTCCTCTGCATCTCCCAACGCCTCTGCCTGTCCGAAACACAATCCCTTCCACACCTTCTCTGCATCCCCATCTTTATCGCCTGAATACCCTCAAACCTTCCAGCGCCGTGACACTCAATGCCATTTTTGTGATAGATCTCAGATTCATCCTCCGATGAGCAATCGTCTTCGCTGTCATTTGCATTATTCAACTTGCCATTCCAGTCTAGACAGTGTTTTGTATTCCAAATGCTTTCAGGGGCAGTATCATCGTTGCTCTCAACTAGATGATGGTTGATTCTCTGGATTTGGCGGACATTAATGATTTCTGGTTATCATCCAGGGAGGTCCTTTGCAGACAAACCTGGTGGGAACAGTTATCTTTCTGGCAATTAAAATGCCGCTGCACCAACATGTTGAAAGAGTGATCAGGAGGCTTTGACAATCTCTTCTGTGTCAAAAATGTATCAAATGGCTGTCATCTGCTTGTTGTAAGCGCGAGACTCCTTCTCTGTAGCACATAGGTTCTGGCTGCCCAGACAAATCTCCAAAAGGTCGTGGGCCTTAACTTGTGTTCGCAAAGGGTCCAAATCCCGGGGTCGGATCCAGGTCCGTTCCCAACCCGGAACTGAACCGTTCCAATGATTTTCCACACAAAATCCACTCCTCAATAGTCAGCATTTCTAGCTCCAATTGAGTATTTAGGTTCTGTTTGTATCACAACACGATCAATACGTAGATTGTGCAGTTTTAGTCGCTTTTCCACCTCTCACTTTCAGAGTTGTAATCCGACCAGTATTCGTTGAGTTGCGATCGAAAACCAGCCAATTGCTCTTAAATTCAGCGATTGTGTCACGACCATTCAACCAATATCAGTCGGATTGCAAATTTCAGTGCAGAAGATGAAACTGTGGCTAAAGCTGAACAATTTACGTATTGACCATGTCATGATACGATCAAAACTCAAATACTAAATTTGAGCCAAAGTTGTAGGAATGTAAAATGGAACGGCAGTCCAGTTCGAACCCGTCCCCGAACCTGGTGGGTTCCATGGCTTTCCTGGTGAAAATCCGGACTGGACCATCTGGTCACGTTCCAAACCCGGACCACAACCGGGTAACCCGGAACCATTGCTAACTGTAGCATTGGCCATTTGGTGCAATTTTCTTTCCCCAGCCAGTTTGTTCATTTCTGAGTTGTTTTCCCTGTTCGTCGTATCCGAGACTGGGTTATCACCAGCCAAAATCCCGTTATTGGCGCGAGCAAACTGCCTTACAAAAACAATTTTACAAATAGTCACACTGATGGTTTTGGACTACCTCCAGCCAGTAACATCTCGCACCAGGGAAAAACTGGCCTTGTGACTCCCAGACAATGTGGTATGATAGAGAATGTGTTGCTTGCCAAATAGGTGAGATTGGCGTACTTTGAGTGCAGTTCCTCCTGTTGGCGCCACCAGTCAGTTATGTCCAGAATGCACAATGTACTGCTAATCCCCATTGGGTCAGAGTGGTACTCATCGAGATTTAGAGTAATTTGCCCCCTGGTGTTTGGTGAGTTGGGCGGGGAATTCATATAGAGTCTGCTGGCGGTCAATAAGCATGCTACGCAATAGCTTCCGCCCGGTGTCATCTCGGCCACAATGTGAGGCATTAAGTTTTCTTCATCTTTGCTGAACAAATCATAGGGATCAATGGATGATTGACAGGACTCAGAAGCCGTTGCACAGTGGATGTGATTGCTGCTCAGTACTCTTTCGAGTTTATCGACCAGCCCACATCGATGTTTAGCACAGTATTCTTTCTCAACCTACTGCAGTAACGCCTCTTGGCATTGGGTAGTATATTAGCAAAATGTAATTATGCCACTGGGAGCGTCTGGGAGTGACTGTGAGTTGTCGGACAAGAATCACAGGGTGGCCAAATCGCAGAGTATACTGAACCGACATAGTGGCCTTCAGGTGCACCTGGGAACACCTGGGAGTGCCAGTGACAAGGCTGTGAGCGCCAACGACTAGCCTGGGAACACCTTGAATCACTGTAGAGCAGTCTGGGAGAAACCACATCTTCTTTGGGAACAATGCTGGTGTGCCCGGAAATCATAGCTAGTACTTATCGTTCAACGATTTATAAAACTCATGTATTCAGTTTGTATTCTTATCTATGTATATATATATCTTTATAGCTACTGAGCTACACAAGGTGTATCGGGACTGGCTGCAGGCGGTGCTAGAGAGCAAATCAACGTGCGCCTGAAGATGATGATCGAGTGAACTGACAGATACACTTGGAGGCTGTTATTGAGTGAACGTAGAGATTCACCTGGAGGCCAGGATCGAGTGTGTTTGGTGATGCACTGGGTGGCCCTCATAGATTGAACTCAGAGATGCACCTGTAGGCTGCGATTGAGCGAGGTTGGAGATGCACATGGAGGCCATGAGTGTGCGAACTTGGATGGCATTATCGGTCAAGTTTGGAGATGCCCTTCGAAGTCATGTTCGAGTGAACTCAGAGATGCACATGGAGGCTGCAATCGAGTGAGTTTGAAGATGGACTTAGAGGCCAAGATCAAGTTGAACACAGAGATGCACAAGGAGGCCATGATCGAGTGCGTTAGGAGATGCACTTGGCGGCCAAAATGGTGTAATGCAGAGATGCACTATGCGGCCGTGATCGACTGAGTTTGCAGATCCACCTGCAGGCCATGATCGATCGAGATTGGTGGAGTACTTGGATGTGGTCAATCTGCTGGCGGTAGACAGTAAGGGAGGTGCGAGGGCAGCTGAGATATTATTCATTGGTTAACTTGTGATGGTGGGAATGTAGAGATTTGAGTACAATGCGGTCCGCCGAGAGATGAGAGACTGCCTGCGAATGGGAAACAGTCAATGTTAGGTTAATGCAGGACTCGGTGTATGCGGTTCTCAGTGTATGCAATACTCGGTGTATGCAGTACTCGGTGTATGCAGTACTCGGTGTATGCAGAACTCGGTGTATGCAGTACTCGGTGTATTCAGTACTCGGTGTATGCTGAATTCAGTGTTAACTCATGATCATTGCATGGAGAGATAGATAGGGATGACTTAACTTCATATGCTTAGGTGATGGGAGAGAAAGAGAGAGATGAGTGGATATGGGGGAAATCAATGGGACTGAAGAGAATGTCATGTGCAAGTCGATTTACCATTCCTGATATGGCAGGTATTACACCCGATCCGGTAGGTAAAAACACCGATATGATGTGTTCTAATCCGAATCAGGCACATCTTACCCCGGATTTCTCATATCTGCTCATATCCACCGTATCGTTCCCATCTCCATCCCCCATCTCTCTTTCTCTACTGTCATCACACAACCCAAAGTTAGGTCATACCTTTATATCTCTCCATGCCATGATCATGAGTTAACACAGAGTACAGCATACACCAAGCACAGCATACACCGAGTACAGCAGACACCGATTACTCAATTCACACACCATTGTCTGTCTTCCCTTCATTCTCACGATTGTGAGTTGACCCCTCAATGTAGCTTCAGCTTCCAGCGAGCCTCCCTTCAAGATCGACCGCCACCAGCCAGCTTTCCATGAGAGCTCAAAAATAAAGTCACCTCGTCTCATTCCGGCTGTTGCGAGTTAACCAACTGATGGATAGAGTCGCAGCACCTAGCATGCCTCCTATCGACCTGCTCCAAGTACTCCCCACGTGCATCTCCAAACTTGTACGATTACGGCCTCCAAGTGCATCTCTCCGTTCATTCAATCATATCCTCCAGGTGCTTCTCCAAACTCGACCAAACACGGCCTCCAAGTTCACACAATCACGGGCTGCAAGTGCATCTGCAAACTCGCTTAATCGCGGCCTCCAAGTACATCTCCCAGTTCTCACGATTACAGCCTCCAAGTGAATCTCTAAGGTTTCTCAATCAGCGTCTCCAGGTGCTCCTGCAATTATGCTCCAGTACCATCTGCCGCCAGATTGGCCGTATGTATATATATCGAGATACTTGGATAGACAATACATGCCATACTATTATAATGCAGCGAATCTTCTGACTATAACAAAGATGAATCTGATACATGAACTGCCTTTTGGTTATGGAACCCTAAGAACCGCTACATTGAGAATACTGCACTAAGTCTCCCGCAGACCTGCCCAGAGGTATCTGGAGCTGCAAAATCTGACTATCGTATAAGTCAAATCTCGTAGCATCATCTATGCACCTTCACACCTGCAGGTGCTCTCAGAAGCGCCCGGGAATGATCTTGTAGAGTCTGGGAGCTCATTGCTTAGCTCCAGGGGGGCCTGGGAGCATCTGGAATTACCTGGGAGCACCAGTGAGGTCTGCCGGAGTGTCAAGGAGGTTTGTGGGTCTCTTCCGGACCGATTTACATTTTCCTTATATATAAGATGTCTCATCCCCAGGATTGAAATCCATTCCCTGTCCCCGGTTTCTAAACGATAGCAAGTTCCGGAAAGGATCGAGGATATCCGCCGACGCGAAAGGCATGCCCAATGAGGGAGTCACTTCAGCGTGGCATTTGGACAGGTTTGTCGAAGTAACTTCACAGCGAAGAACATTTCTTCCTTTAATGGAGACTTCTTCATGGCTAAAGCTCGCATCTCACCTTCATTGTAATCAAACATGTCATAGTATACAGTGATGAGATGATGCAATGCAACTGTATGTCTTTTCGACATCCAGAGGGTCCAGTATCGAAATGGCTTCAATGCTTCCATGACATACTTCACATTGGTCCATTCATCTTGAGGTGTGAAAAGTGGGCGGTAATCATGGTATTTTAGATGTTGGAGTAACTTGCGTGTGAATTCCCGTAAACGGTAGGCGCGCTGAAGCAACTCCATTGATGAGTTCCACCGTGACTTCACATCCCTAATCAGAAGTGCAGCCATGCTGACTTTGGCTTTTTCACAGCCAATGAACTTGTTTGGGCGACCAGGTGTCAGCGTAAGCAATAATGCCAGCATTCCCTGCTATATAAATGTCAGTTTCAGGACTTTCAAAATATCATGAAATTCATACTCTCTCACTGATCTTTGCTAAACCTGGTCGTGTGGCCACCACCTTGTCGATTCAAGCAATGTCATCAGTTCGAAGTCTTTGATTCTTCCCGAGATCAATGCTTTCTTTCCCTGCAAATTGCTGATCACGCTCATGTGCTTCCGAAGATTTGATTGTGGCCTTTCACACCAAGACAGCTTCTGAGTACACCTAATGCCAGCTGTTTGACGTGAACTATGCATGGTATATGGTTCCGTAACGCAAGCCACGCGATTCCAGAGGCCTCAAGTGTCGATTGTAGCTTGCGTGTCGTCAAGTAATTTGATAAAGCATTATCAGTTGTAATGCCAAGCAAACGGCTGTTGGAAAGCTAAAAACAATCAAGCACCTCCTTCAAATGTACTGCTAGCCATGCTCCAGTATGTTGGCTCTTAACCTGTCATTCTGAATTAGCTTTCGAAGGCGGAACAGAATTGGTGACCAACCTGAATGAAAGCAAGTTGAACTTCATGCAATGCCCCATTTCGATCGATATAGTAAGCAAAGAGGCATATTATGGCTATTTTGTTCGTTGATTTCCATCCATCTAAAGCTGAACTAACTTTATTCCCTAATGGCAACCCCTTCTTAATTGCATCCATGGTCAGTTTATAGTCCCTCCGGCAAATGTTGCTACGAATAGTAGTGGATGGCAGCACTCGGTAATCGCGTGATGCTTTATATAGCTGCTGTAGCTCCAGATTCGGTATAGAGTTCCGTTGAATATGAGCCCATACCAATCCTATCATGATGTAGCGATTCCATTTGTCCTAGTGAACTTTAGACATTTCAAAGTCGTTAGCTGCTAGTTTGGATCATTTGGTCTGTCAATGTGGTCAGTATGGAATAAACTGGACGTCAAATATGATTTGACTGTAAGAACATACTATTGTAATTCCTTCACTTCCTTGCTTCTTCTGAATGGTCAACACTGTTTCATCGACCGTAGAACTGGTCAATTCAGTACCGTTCAACTTTGTTAATTTGTTCAAATTTGTGATGTGAGCTTTTGCCACCAAGGGTTTCCCCATTGAGCTGGTCCAATGTTCTAATGGATGGCGAAGAACTTGATCACAAATGATAAATAAGATGCCAGGGCTGCCAGTCACCTCAATTCCATGGTGTAAATAGAATCGCCACAAAGACGCATGTCTGGAAGTATTCCAGTCAATTGGCCGCTTGGAGGCTACATTCAATGAAGCCCACCAAGCATCGAATATGCTGGGTAAGGTAAGGTCTCTCAAATCACGAATAACGACCTGTTCGTTTTTGCAAGAGATCATTTCCTTGTGCGAAGATGTGTTCAAAGATTTTGAATCCAACATGGCGGAAAGAAATTGGAAGCTGGGTAATTCATCTGGGAAGACTGTAAAAAGTAATATTACAGTACCGCAGACTGCAGTTTCTTAAATATTGACTCTACAGCTACACACAAAAAAATCAGATCTGTACAACATTGCATGCATATTTGTGAAGTTGTATAAATGGACAGATTGCAAAGACTGACTGTATAACACACGCCATAGGAACAGTACAATGCAGTTTATTGCTGTGTAGCATTGTGAGCATCCACAAAAGTTGTTGACCCTCTGTGAGCGCTCAATTGTAGGAAGCAGATGCCATATCGTCATTAACATATTCGCCAATATAGGCGGCTAATAGGTTCATTGTGGGTTATTCGCATTCTATTGCCGTAAGATTGTCCATGATCCTAGAACAAAAATCGTTGACACGCCATTGACAGTATATTGACGCTCATTTTGAGAAATGGTTACATTCTTGTCAGAAGCATTTGTGCCTAGTAAGGCAGCTGATAGTTCAATTATGAATCAATAATGTTGCACAGCCCCTTGATTGTGCAAGATGCAAAGCCTGAAATCATTGACGCTCCGTTGATACTCATTGTTAAAGCATCGTCACGATGTCATGGAAAGCAGTTTCGCCTTGAAATGCGGCCAATAGTTCCATTATTGCTTAATGCAGCTGCACAGCCCTTGCATTGTGCAGGAGGAAAGGCCAAACATTGTTGATGCTCCATTGATGCTCATTGTTAGGACCTAGTAGCAATGTTGTCGAAACTTCTGTCCCCTTGAAAGGTGGCCGATTGTTCGATTGTGGCTGAATGTTGCCGCACATCCCTTGCGTTGTCCAACATGCAAGGCCAAAAATCGTTAACGCTCTGTTGACACTCATTTTTAGGACATAGTAGCCATGTTGTCGCAACGATTTTGGCCTGAAAAGACGGCAGATAGTTTGCTTATGGCTTGCTGTCGCCGCTCAGCCATTGGATGTTCCAAGATGCATGGCCAAAAGCCTTTAACGCTCTGATGGCGTTCATGTTTAAGAGATAGTAGCAATGTTGCCGCAATCGTTTTCACCTAGCAAGGTGGCCGATAGTTAGATTATCGCTTAACATCACTGCACTGACCTTGGATTGTCCAGGACGCAAGGCCAAATGTTGTTGACACTCGCTTGATGCTCATTATTAGGTCATAGTAGTGATGTTCCCATGAGCATGTTTGATTAGAAAGAGGGCCAATAGTATGATTATGAGTAAATTTCACCACACAGCCCTCTGGATTTTCTATAATGCAATGCCAAAAATCGTGAATGCTCCATTCACGTTTAGTTGATGCACAATCTTGGGATATGGCTACGAGTGTGTAATTTGCCTCTTTTGATCGAACGTTGACCAATACATTCACTTTGGAAGAATCTAAAGATGCAGCCCATTGATTGCCGAATGTGTAAGACTAAACATTGTTGACACTCTATTGATGCTCACATTAATCGCATTGAAGCTGCCTTTGTACACTCAATAAGTGTATTCCACTAACCATATACACATAATTGTGGTCCAGTATTGCGTTTGAATAGATTATCATTTGCATCCCGGAGTTTGGTTACTTCTCAATTTCTGATCAACTGCGATCCACACTATCTGAGTTGGAGATGACGTGGCGCTATCACATTCCAGCACTTTCTGGTGGCAATTTGTGGCATGTAGATCATTTCACTAGTTGTTGGACAATATAGCTCGACCTCCTCACCTTTCCATATCCAGCTCCTTCTCCTCAATTTCCATGATGCACCATAAGCAATTGCAAATATCTTGAACATGTGTACGAGGTCTGTGCAGAGCATTACACAGTTCGATACATTGATGAATCTGACATGCTGGTTGACGTTGAGCCAGATTCCTATTGAGTACTTACCGCCCCTTCTAAGACATGTATGACATCACTCATTCAAAGTTTGTTAGTATATTTCGTAACTAATTTAGCTGTTGCTAAGTCTCTTAACCTTTACGGGCAGATAGGAATTGAACGTTGTAGCAGTTTTCTTGCGTGATTTTGATTCTTGAACTTTAACATGGTCTGTTCGACCCTTCCACGTGCACAGACAAATTGTCCTGTCTTATAAGTTGGTCACAGAAATCAGGAAAAAGCTGACACATAGCAAAATAGGTAACAAATTGCTTTTCCCAAGGATATGATGTCAAAAATAACAGCTTGCCTATGGATTCCTCTGGAGACTCAGGAGCTGTCACCATGGTTTTGTCTGAATCCGAAATTTATATAGTGATTAGCTGAAGGCTATGTGCAGGGGTAATGGTTTACTGGTTGATTAGGCTTAGAATGCAGTAAACGAGACCTATCGCACACTGCGGCGGGTTCAAGACCAGATTTGATCGTGTTTGACTATGGCTTCATCGAACCTAGCCTAATCTGACTACATCCTAATCAAGATGGTCCTTGCGGTAATTGCGATATTCCGGGGACAATCGCAAGACACTCCATATGGTCTCCAACTATTGGCGGTGTAGGTGTCGCAGCGTCATCTACCGTGTACGGTTGGATGACGGCTAGAACCATCAATCCGGATGTCCCGTAGATCTTGTCTCTTTCACCAAAGTCGTCGGCTGCATCCTCCCATCCCGGTTGTGTCACTTCGTCAACTTTCATCTGCTTCTGCCAAACCATACCATGCGCTGCTGTACCATATTGGTGTTTGTACCCATTACCCAGCCAGGTTCGTCATCTTCGCTCAGCTTGCCCTGCTCTGTGTCTTCATCATCCTTAACTTCTCCATCCTCCCCATCCTCAGAACTTGCAAGATCACTCAGACTGTCTCCAACAGCAACCATCATCTCCTCAACAGTGTTTTCGGGCTCTCTGTTTATCACTCCTGCAATTTCAGCATGTATCATATCTTCCTGCTCTTGCTGAACTGCTGCCTATGCGGCTTCAAATTCCGTTCTTGCCTCAGCGGTCTCCCTTGCAACATAATCCTTGATCCATTTCTCTTGCTCTGCATTTCGTAACAAGTGCATTTCTCATCATTTCTCCAGCCCAAGCATCTTGGGGATCTTACGCTGCGCAATGCCCCAACGGCTCGGACTGTTTCTGTTTCCAAGCTGCTCTTGTCTTGATTCGCTTGATGAGGTTGATTGGTTGATCGCTTTGTTGATTTGCCGTAATCGCCCACCAGAAGTGCCAAAATGTTCTTTTGTGGAACATTGACCATTGTATTTTGCGTTGACTTCGTTGTTGGGCAAGATGTTGGATGTTGCAAGATGTGGACAACCTGGAGGCAAGCTGCGTCTTCTATGTCAAGGTTAGTACATTTACTCATCCGGAACAAAGCAAACCCGCCCTGTTGACTGTCAACAACTCGGGAATGGTTAGGCTAACCGTACAACATGACTTGATTGTTAGCATCAGCTTCCTGGATTATCCCGGAGGTTCTTTGAGACAAGCATCAGCTGACATCTTTTCCCTTGAACAATTTCCTATTTCTAGCTGACCATCATGCGATTTCAGCTGTTGTTCACCACGATTTATCTCTGTGAACAAAGAAACAACCACGGATGGACATATGGCGTATCTCAGGGCTGTGTGCAACCTATGCAACCTGCAGCAATGCGCAGCAGGATTCATCTTGAGTATAACGCACATGTTGGTAGCTAATTATTCCATTCTGAGATGAAGCTAACTATATAATCATCAGGACTTCCCACTTCTTTTCATTATCATCTTCCTCTCCTATTCCACACCAGGAAATCATGGATACACGACCACCTCAGCCAGGTGTGAGAGGATCCAAATCTAGCTGATTGGCAGGTGCTTTGTGAAATATGTTACTTATTGGCCCACATCAAACACGCAGACACCAGTTAGTCCACCGCGACTCTGCCAATGCAGCCACCAGAAATATAACTCCTGATGCACATTTAGAAATTGTCCATGACACTGTAAGCAGCACACATAAGAGGCAACATGCAGTTGGATGTGAGTATATCCATACAAGGGTCGATGGCTGTGAATTCACTATATACGATGCAGTATGTGTATGCCTAGAGATATGTGGTCAATTCATCGCTGCCTGTAACGAGATACCTGCGTGGTCAACACAGGGATTTGGCTGCACAGTCCGGGAAATCAAACATAATCAGGGTGTAAGCTCTAGGATTTTCGCGGACCAATTTCGTGAGAGGCATCCCCGATAGTGGACGAAATAGGCTGCAATCACCTTAGTGGAAGCTACAGAAGCATATATGGTTGAGGTAATAGCCGAATCTCATTGCTTCAAGCTACAACTAATTTCTGGTATGTATTCAACATGTCTGCTACGATGGCAAGGGAAGGAGGTAGTGTACAGCTGGAAAAGTCTGACATGTGCCTGACATTGAACATGGCCAAACTGGCCAAAGGAGGGTGTTCACATGCTGCAATAGAGGAAACAAAATACCTAAGCAAGAAAGCTCTCCCCGAGGACCAAGAAGAGAAGATATGTGGTATTCAGTTTCCTGGGCATAAAATGGTGAAGCCTGCGATAGAAAGACACCCAGCCATGCTTCGTCCAAACCCAACTCCCAGATACCTTCCTTGCCAAAATTGCACCACAAACAATCCGCAGCCATGCTGGAGACAACAAGAAACAAGTGCAGTTCCACCCAACCGACCCAGAAAGCGGACTCCAGAGCCGACTGCAGAGCTGACACCATCTCAGCCCTGAACACCACCTGCCTCAACCTGTAACACTTCCAGAGCTCAACATCCCGAAATTGTTAATTTGCCAGCCGGATACGCATATGCACATACATCTCTTCCCACTGCGGAATCAGTTACCCTCAATATATCTGCCCAGGATAGCGAGCACAATACAGATTTTGATTCAGATATGCTGCCTGATGAAGGAACATCCACTGGTTAGTATTCTATCTGCTGTGTGGTAATGCAACAAACATTCATTTTGAATACCAGAGCAGTCAATTGAGCGAACCTGCCAGTGATGACTAGCATTGATCAAATGGCACGGCATATTGGTGATCAATATTATCCTGAATTGGCGGATACTGTAAAGTATATTTTGAAGGATATATATTCATATATATCATTACAGAAGAATGGAGTGATCAAGAAAAAGTAAATGTAAACGTTAGATAGGCTGCCAAATCAACGTAAATGATAGACTGTGCCAAATTCAATGATTGCATCATGTTGATACACCAATGGCAAAATGAAAGTGAATGGAGCGTCAATGATTCGCAGACATGTAACATGGGTAATCTGAGGAGTGACAAGTTGCAAATTGTCATAAACGAAGTATTGGCTACCTATATAGGGAAAAGAGACAATAAAATGCTTCCTGCCCCATCGTGAGAATGAGTGTCAATGGAGCGTCAACGGTTCTTTGTCATGTGTCTTGGGTAATCTGCTGGGCGATAGGTTGCACGTAGTTATGAATGAAGTATTGGCTGCTCATATAGGCAACAGAGATCGTAACATACTCCCTGCCCCATCATGAAGATGAGTGTCAACGGAGCGTCAACGATTCTTGGTCATGTATCATGGGCAATCTTTCTAGCGATAGGTTGCACATTGTCATATAGGTTGTATTGGCTGCCATTATAGGTAAAACAGAAATGGAAATGCTCCCTGCCCAATTGTGAAAATTAGCGTCAAGGGAGTGTCAATGATTGTTGGCCTTCCATTATGGTTAATTATATCACAATGTGGCTGTTATTGTCTTTATACATGGCTTTGACTGTTTTGATACACTAAAAAGCTCACGAACACTTAGCACTACCTCTGCGAATGAAATAAGTTGTTACTGTCCCGGAGGATGTGGTGAAAATATTCCTTACATATTTGCCCATACAGGCTGCCATTACACTGTTGTTGTTGTTGTGGTTGTTGTTGTTGATGTTGTTGATGTTGTTGTTGTTGTTGTTGTTGATGTTGATGTTGTTGTTGTTGTTGTTGTTGTTGTTGTTGTTGTTGTTGTTGTTGTTGTTGTTGTTGTTGTTGTTGTTGTTGTTGTTGTTGTTGTTGTTGTTGTTGATGTTGATGTTGTTGTTGTTGTTGTTGTTGTTGTTGTTGTTGTTGTTGTTGTTGTTGTTGTTGTTGTTGTTGTTGTTGTTGTTGTTGTTGTTGTTGTTGTTGTTG